>BABC01000034.1_pt1 | contig 13587 bp, 26 predicted proteins | sample 270348 | NCBI WGS metagenome assembly BABC01 (sample SAMD00036532, study PRJNA27871) | human gut metagenome | isolation source: feces from healthy human sample In-B, Infant, Male
CGAGCGTTGGGCGAACGGATTCGCCGCGGCGCTCCTCATGCCGGCCTCCGCGGTCCGGCAATTCTGGGCACAGGGCATGACCCCGGAACAACTGGCCGAAGCGTTCAACGTCTCGCAGCGATCCATGGACCTGCGCATCGCGAAACTCGGACTCCGCTAAGGAACCCAGCCCGTGACAAACAAGCAAAACGCTGACGCCTCGGAATCATTCCGCCAGCTGATGGCCGCCTACAGCAAGGCGTTCTCCTCCACTCCCGATTCCGTCAAGGAAGAAGAGAACGCCGACGACACCGCGACAACCACCGAAAACGGGACAACTCCGAGTCCTCGAACCGCCTCCATATTGGACGCCGACGACGAAACCACCGAAACGGCCCTCGAATTCAACCTCGAACGAGCAAAACTCCTGAATCGACAAAAAGAACAGGAGCTCGAGGAACAAGCCCAGAAAATCAAAAGACTTAAGGCGCGGAACGCAAGACGATGGCTATCCATCATCCTGCGAGGAATACTCGCGGTGACTGCAATCGTATTCGTCGGCATCCAGCTCTGGAACTGCAACGCCATCGTCTCCGAATACGTCGCATACATGATCCACACCGACAAAGAATCCCCGGTCGTCATCATCTCCTGGATGGCAACAAGCCTCGGAGAAGTCGTCGGCATCCTATGGGTCATCGCACGCAACCTCTTCCCCTTCCACGACAAACACCGTGACCGTGAAGCCGAAAAACAAAACCCAAAACAAACCCAACTGGAAAAAGACACCATGACATACATCGCCAAAGCATTGGCGGACAAAGATAACTGAAAACCGCCCCGGCGCTCGCAGAGAGAGGCCGGGGCGATTCCGTATATGCGGCGGTAGAATCTAATCAAGCCGCATCGAGTTGGCTGAACGAACAACGAGGTTGGAGGCATGATGCCGACAGGGAATAGAAGACTTGCATCGCAGATGATGAACCCTATGGAGATAAGCCTTGCCGATGAGGTAAGGAAGACGCTGCAGGCGGAATGCTATGGCGCCGCCCTAGCTCTTGCGCTCACAATTCCGGATGCCTACGGGCAGATTGCCTTTCCGGAAGAGAAAAAAGTCGGGAAAAGATACATGGACTGGTACCGACAATACTGTGGATATGCCCTTAGCTCAAGAATGGGTAAGGACCCGATGCCGGCCTTTGATGCCCTTGCATGTTACAAGCTGCGCTGCGAACTGCTTCACAACGGCGATGCCAATATGGAGACCAAATACCTGTACGAGTTGGATGACCAAGGGAGGCTGATGCGGAATGACGTCAATCTTGAACACGTCTCGTTCTCATTGCGTATTGGACTGAGTTCGAAACTCGGCAAGACGTGGGAACATGACGACGAGGAAAACGCGGAGTACAGCCTCGTCGTATCCGTCGAGGAACTGTGTCTTGCGCTATGTGATGCCGCCGACCGATTCGACCGGAATACAGAAACGCAATGCCGACCTGAACTGCGACCGCGGATAGTCATAGATGATTTAAGGAACGTGACAGCGTATCGATGGCGGTCGAAACCCCTGTCGGCAGATGAAGTGGCGGAATGATGCCAAAAGACGGCGGTAGAATCTAAACATAGCCGCATCGAGTCGGCCGAACGAACAAAGAGGTTGGAGGCATGATGCCCGGAAAACGTCAGGCCAAGCGAAAGGCGTCGATGCCCAGAACCATCGGTATGGTCATATTCCGGATTCTGGCAATCGGAGTATGGATATTCGCCCTGCTGATTTTCGTTGGCGGATTGAGCACCGATTTCCTGACATGCACCATAATCGCGCTAATCATCGCATTCGTCGGATGGATGCTGTGGGTCGTCGGCGACATGATCCACGACCCCGAGAAGATTCGAGCCGAACAACGCGCCGCCAGGGCCGCAAAAGACCCCAGCATCGTGCTGGACGAGGATAACGAACACGAGCGAAAACGAGCAGCCAATGGCCGCTGGGACGGACGCGCAAACCCCGGACATGCACAACCCAATGATGAAGCATCGCCTGCGCTCGTCGGCGTCGAGGTGGAGGATGGCGAAGCGTTGGCGTCGGCTCGTCGAGAAACGGGACAAAGTTCTGCGTTGTCAAGGACGATATCGCCGTCGCCGATCATCATCCCGCCAAAAACTCTGTCAGTGTCGGCGACTCGGGAAACCGAAACCGTCTCCGGTTCATACCCTGCCACAATCTACGTCTACGACCCACGCCCCATACTCAAGCTCAAAGAGGGGCGTGCCGAAAAAATCAGCGTTGTTACCCGTCCGATAACGCTGAAAAGTCGACTTAACGGAAGGCAATGGCGCAGCGGCGTGGATGATGGGTATGCGGTCGAATACAAAGGGAAACCGTTCGGCGTTCTCTTCAACCACATCGCGGTAATCCACATTCGTGCAATCCTTGAATCTGGCGCGAAAAATGTGGAACTCGTGGCCATGCGCCAAGGATGGTACCAAACAGGCGTTCCCGAAATCTACGTCATGGTGCCAACGCTGGAAGAGGCGAAGGAAAGCGAAACTGGCAACGCCTCGCTCAAGGAATACGAACAGCGACAAGCATATGGAGCGGATGTGGTCGCCGCAACGGCAATATTCCGCGTCTCGGAGAACAACTGGAATGGTCCTAGAATTCCCGACGAAGGGTTCATCGCTTTCGAGGCCACTGTCGAACAGCTACCGGTGCCGGAAGGATCGCAGGCAAAACCGCACTTTGCACTCAAAAGCGGAGGTGTCTTGCTCTCGGAAATAACGGCGCGGTCGACGGCCGCATACTTTGCATCTGAGCCACTTGTTGGCAAGCGATTGAAAATACTCGTTAGCCGCTACTACACCAGCCTCACCATAGAGGCCTACGAGATATGACAAAATACCCCGGCGCTCATAACGAGCGACCGGGGCGTTTTGTTTATTCGGCGACTGTGGGCTACTAATTATTGTGTATGGAATCTTCGGCCTTGATCCGGTCGGCCCATGCGTCGATGTCGATGTTCTCATGGTCACTCGAAGTTTCTCGGTTATCGGTAGCTTGGTAATCTTCGATGACCCCTGCGTCTTTTGTAAGGTGCTCGGCGTCGGCGATGATGGAAGAGAGCGGCATGCGCAATGCTTCCGCAATCTTCCTGAGTTGTTCATAGTCGGCGACTGTATTGAGCTCAAGGATGCGTCGGAGGGTGCCATAAGGCACTCCCGATTCGATAGCCAGTGATCGTGTCTTGAAATCACGTACGGCCATAGCTCTCTTGATTGCGATTGAAAGCGCCTTTGATTCAATCGTCGCGGTCTTCTTTCCTGTTGGCATGTGAGACATTTTACTTACATATGAAGCATTCTTGTTTCATATGAGACACGCCGTGTTTTGAAGAGCGCAATCTTGGTTTTATCATGTCTCATATGAAACAATATTTGCTTGAAAACAGGCATTTAGGGATTGCAATAAAGCAGGTCCTCAATGAGTCAGGAATGACACAAGTTATGCTCGCTGATCGGGCAGAAATTCCTCGGAACACGTTAAACCGCAAAATCAATGTCGGTGTTTTTAACTTTGACGAGCTGCGCCGCATTGCGGGCGTGACGCATCGTCCTCTGTCCTCAATCATTGCCATGGCTGAGAAGCTCGACACCGCCGAAAACACCATTCCAGCGCTCGCCGAAAGCGAGATGGCGTGATGTGGCCGGCATCCTCTTTGAAGAAACCGGCCAATAAGTCATCTGCTGGTGTGAAGCTCGGTGAGTCTCTTGTTGATATCGGTCTGCTGGGCGAACGTGTCCATAATCTGCTTGTTGAAAGCGGCCTGCCGATCGAACATGTCGATGGCGGCTTGAAGGTTGCGCGTGAGCGACTGCTGGCGGTTCGCGATTTGTTCGATGAGCTCGACCGTTTCTACGAGCACCTCCTGCTGGATCCGAACGGTTTCGGCAAGTTCTCCCATACTTTCCTCGTCCGACCGGTCGTCTCTCTGGCTAGAACCGGCGTCAGGCTCACCGGCATGTCTATCGACATCAGGCGTTGCCGCATCAATGGATTCCTTCTCGGTCTCGGAAGACGGTTCTCCAACCTGTCCGTGCTTCTTGCCGATGCCATTGAGAAGGTTCTTGAGTTTCTCAAGAAAGACAAGGATTTTCGTGCCTTTCTCGGCATCGTCACCAAGATTCGTGAGTATCTGGTTAATCGATTCCTGGTCAAACATCGTCGGATCAATATTCATTTCATTCTTCCCTTCGTTGGGTTGGTTGCTTGGTTGGCGCTTTCCAATCTAGCCCGGCGAAGGGATACCCCAAACCATAAGGAGGCATGATGGTCGAGAAGTATATTGAAACACTGCCGTTCACGGCATCCGTGTTCATTGTGGCCTTGACAATCGTTGCCGTATTGATAGCTGTCTTCCTTCTGCTCACGCGTCTCGTGGATGATCACCCCGTCGTGTTCGTCATCGTGATGGTCGTGGTCACGTTCCTCATATTCAATTTCCTGTTCTCATTGGGAGGAGTGGCGTGATGAACGACAAGGATTCAATGGCGTTGGCCATTGGTCAGGCGATGCTTGATCTCATCGCTGCGTCTGCTCCCGAGTTCCGTGGTGTAGGCGACATGGACGGTGACGTCATACCCGCCGACCCCGATGTAAACGAACCCGGCACTGGAGTTGAGCCTGTCGATGGAACGCTGATCTTCGATTACCCTCTGCGTGAACAACTCGTCCTTGAGCGGTATCTCGCCGAACGCAAGTACTTTATCGATGAGCCTGTCCATGAGGGTCTGGTCCTCGTGGCGGACGAACACATGAACGTCAGATGCTTCATGGGGGCAGTCGTTGAGCAGGAAGACGGTCGACGTTTCGCCATCGAATTCAACCCGCCATTTGTAGACCGTCTGATCCGCGGTAACGCTCAACGCCCTCTGGCTGATCGCATTCGCGTCTGCGCTTATCTCGTTCGCCTTACCGGCAAGACGGTTGGCCTCCTCGGCGACCCCCTTCGCGTCAGCGGCGATCCGGTTGGCTTCCTGCGCAATGCGGTTCGCCTTCTTCGCGAGCAGATTCGACTTACCCGTCTGGAACAAGGCGAAGACGCCGCAACCGCCGCCAAGCAGACCGACAAATCCACCCAAACCACCGATACCCGACCAAACCCACTGCAAGAAGGAAACCAGACCACCCATAGGCACGATTCTACGGTGACAGCATCCAAGGAGGCGGCGTGATGAGTGGCCAACCTATCATCTTCGACTTCACCGTAAGCATCGGGGGCATGACCGCGCCGATCGCGCGAGTCACCCTCGACGGTGCCGGAGAACAGGGCAGCAGCCTTCTGAGCCTTCAACTGGCCGAAGACATACCTGACTTCGTCCGAAGCATGAGCAGCGCCGCCGCCGACCAGATCGGCAAAGCGCTCCTGATGGACGCCAAAACGGACGCGGGATTCCTGCCATCCATCACACTCGCCGACTATCTGCCCAAGGGGGTGACCATCGATGCGAACCCGAAAGCAAAAGCATAACGGTGAAACCATCACGCTCGCCGTCATCATGCTGCTCGCCCTCGCATGGCTGCTCAACCACGAAGGCTGCTCCCACCCGATCGGCAACACCATCGCCCTGACCATCTATCTCGGCAGCGGCGTACTGCTCGCACTCCCGTGGGCGATGGAAAAACTTGAACCATACCTCACCGAAAGCGAGGACCAGCAATGAACGAAACCAAGATACTCGAACACGTGGCCCTCATGACCAGACTCAACGAGCAGGGAGTGCGTGCCGAAACCACGAAACAGACCCGCAAGGCGCTCGCCGACCAATACGGCGTGAGGATCCCCGTCAACCAGACACCGCTCAACGAACGTGAATCCTGGACGCTGAACTCGGCCGCGAAGGTGTGGAACATCGACTATCACGCACTGCTCATCGCCGCGAACAACGGCACTCTCACCACATTCCGTCCGCCAAGCCGACGGGGAACCAGAAGCTGGCGACGTGTCACCCGCAAGGCGATGGAGGAATTCATCGCCCAATTCGAGGAATAGGCATGCGCGACAGAATCATCCGCGTCACGGGCCTGATCCTCGCGCTCACCGGTCTGGTTCTCCTGCTGGTCGGGGCCCACGAGGGCAGGGGAGAGCCGATGCTCGGCGGCATGTACTGCTTCACCGTCGGCGTGCTGCTGCCATCCACCACATACCAGGAAGATCCAGACCAAGAAGACCAGGAAGAACCGAAGGGAGACTGATTTGGCCAAAGACCCAAGCATCTCGATCATCAGGGGCCGATTGGCCGCTGACCCGGAATACCGGACCACGGGCAACGGGATACCGGTCGTGAACCTGCGCATCCTATCCAGCGGCTGGGAGAAGGACACGGCCGGCAACCCGGTCGATGTCACGCCCACCAGCTGGCAGTGCGAGGCATGGCGCGAACTCGCCGAGCACATCGTGGCATCGCTCGGCAAGGGAGACCAGATCATGGCCACGGTACGCCCACAGACCAGCAAGTACGAGAAACGCGACGGCGGCACCGGCTGGTCCACACGCTGGGTCATCGAAGACATCGGACCAAGCCTGCAACGCGCCACCACCGCCATCACCCGCATCCAGCGAGGCCAACACGCGACACCGCAGCCGCCGCAGTCCGGCGAATACGGCGAATATACGGCACCAGCCAATGACCCATGGACCAATTAAGGAGCATCATGACCACGAAATACACGACCGAGGAAGTCAAACAGCTCTACAACATCGCCATCGACCAGGGCTGGGACGCGCTGGAATCCAACGAAAAGATCGCGGTCGGCCGATACTGCCGCAAACACGGCATCAACCGTCCCGGCCTCGAGCCCCAGACGGCGCCATCGCCACTGCCCGAACAGGCCCCCGAGACGCCGGCACCACAACCAGCCGAGGAAACGCAAAGCACGCAAACCCAGACCGAGACCGGCGCCGAACCGATCACAGGCGAACAGTATTTCAAGCATCTCGGACTGGGCCCGGCGGAGTCCGTGGAAACGGAGATCGGCAAGCTCGAAACACCCCAAACAGGCGACGCCACCGCATCCGACACCGATCTGGAACTGCTGCGCAGCGTCCGGTTCATCGAACGCTGGCCCGACGACATCGTGACCACCCCTGCGCGAACCGCCAGCAAATGGAAGCGGATCGCGCAGGCATTGCGCCGATTCCCCGACCGTCCGGCCATCGTCGCCGAAGGCAAAAGCCGTCGCCGCGCCCTCGAACTGCGCCGCCGCCTGCGCAACGCGAAATTCGTCGGCTTCCAGCCCAAGGGCTCATACCGGGTGGAAATCGCGCCCGACCGCCGCCACAAGGACTGCTACGTCGTCATCGCACAATATCGGGGAGCCGAACAATGAACGGCAACGACAACAACGGCCAACCGCTCGACATCATCGTGCAGGGCACGCCCATCACCAAAGGCAGCGTCCAACCATGGCGAACCAAACACGGCAAAGCGGTCAGCGTCGACGCAAGACTGCAATCCTGGGAAGCCGCGATCCGCGGCACGGCCGTCAGCATGATGACCGCCAGCGGACTCAAACCCTACGACTGCCCAATCTCCATCACCGGCGAAATCCGAGTGCCCCGAACCGACAAGCTCCACGACCTGCCCGCATGGCAGACCGCGAAAACCTCAGGAGGAGGCGACCTCGACAAACTCCAACGCGCCATCGGCGACGCGCTCCAAACCACCAACAGCCGATACCCCGGCCGAAACCGCGAGGGAGTGATCTCCAACGACAGCCGCATCATCCACTGGCAGATCAGCAAACGCTACGCCGACGAAACCCGCCCCGAAGGCGTCTACCTGACCATCCGACCCATCAGCACGCCGGAACTGCCCGACTGGCAACCCGCAACCCCAGCCGGGCGAACCATCCACGACAACCTGCAACGCCGAAGCCAACGCCTCGCCGACATGCTCCGCCAACACCCCCACGACCGAAAGGACACCACCAAGTGAGCAAACACAAGCACCGCCGCCAAACCATCGAACACCAACGACAGAAAGCCCGCCGCAAGCGCCGACCCCACACCATCAACCAGGAACCACAAAACTACGAGAACCGCGAGAACCAATGAGCACCATCATCAACACCACAGGACACACCACCGGCATCACTTTGACCGACGCCGACTGGAACACCACCCACATCGAAAACGGAGACAGCAGAATAACCATCCTCGCCCACACCGACGAATACCCCCAACTCGTCGCCGACCTCGCACTCCACCTCACCACCATCACCCCAAACCCCGGCATCCGACAAACCGCCCAAGCACTCGCCGAAGCCATCAACCAAGGAGCGTGACCCGCACGAAATGACCCCCACCATCACCCTCATCGACACCACCCGACTCAAGCCGAACCCCAACAACCCCCGCAAGAACATCGGAGACATCACCGCGCTCGCCGACAGCATCCGCGCGCACGGCATCCAGCAGGAGCTCGTGGTCACCCCGATCGCCGATTCAACCGATTACAGGGTGGTCATCGGCCACAGGAGGCTCGCCGCCTCCCAACAGGCCGGACTCGCACAGGTACCATGCCGGATCATGGAACTCTCGCCCAAGGACGAACGCGAGCTCATGGTCATCGAGAACACGCAACGCCACGACCTGACACCCATCGAGGAAGCCGACGCCTACCAGGGACTGCTCGACCTGGGCAGCAGCATCGAGAACATGGCCGAAAAGACCGGCCGCAGCACCGACTTCGTGCGCCGCCGCCTCAAAATCGCGGGCATCCCACGCCTCACCCGAGCCCTCGCCAAGGACTTCAACCAACTGTCACTATCCGACCTGGACGTGCTCGCCGAATTCCAAGGAGACGAAACCACCCAGCAGGAACTCGCACGCCAGGCCGGAACCAACAACTGGGACTGGACGGTACGCAAAGCCCGCGAGGAACGCAAGGGAACCGTGTGGATGAACAAGGCGCTCGACTACCTGCACCGCGCCGGACTCAAAACCTGCCAAGCACCCTCGAACTGGTGGAATGACGCGCCGGAAGGCTACCAATACTCAACCTGCATCACCAACATCCAAAACACCAGCTTCGAAAAACAATGGCAGAAGCTCATCGGCAACAAGCCGAACATCGACGCCATCATCGGCCTTGACGAAACCGCCCACAGGACCATCGTCTACGAACGCATCCCCCAAGACCAGATCGACAACGCCAACCGGGCGAAACAAGCCGAAAAACAACGCCGAGCCTACGCGCGCGAACAGACGAAGAAGGCACGGGAACTGCACGATGCCAGCCAAGCCCTGCGAGCCGAATGGATCCATAAAACCCAGAACACATGGAAGAAACCCATGATGCAACAGGCCCTCCTGCACCTGGTAGACGGCGAAATCCTCGGCAACGACGAATACCGGTTCCCCGCAGGCTCCGGCGACATCAACTGGTCAGACAAGACCATCGCCGCATACAACCGCATGACCACGCCACTGCCCATCACCGGCAAAGACCCCGACAACGGCATCTGGCACATAACCACAGGCAAAAACCTCGACGAACTACGCCGACGAGCCCGCACAGACAACACACGCCAACTCCAACTCATCCTCATCCTGCTCGCACGCCGCGAAGCTGACATCAACCCCGGAGCATGGACCAACAAAAACCAGCTGGACAGCCTGCAACGCATCAACGACTACTACCAAGCCCTCGAACTGCTCGGATACAAGCCCAGCGACGCGGAAACACAGGCGCTCGCCGGCAGTCTCATCGAGGTCATGAAGGAAGGAGACGACCATGACGACGATAACGATGCCGAGTAGACGCCAGACGGCACGCCAACGCTGCAAATGGGCGGCCGCGTGCGGCGAACTCGACGCCATGGGAATGCTGATCGACCAGCTGGCCACCAGCGCGGGCCGGCTGCGCGACCAAGGCGCTCCCGAAGACGTGCTCGAAGACCTGACCATCACGCTCGCCCGATTGCGTGAAACCCGCAAGGCGGTGTCATCGGCCAGCCGACGACTGTGGGCCCGAGTGGAGGACATGCCATGAGACGCCAACGACTCTCGCCGACCATGGTCGAAACACTGATCGCCATGCTCAACCGCAACGCCTACCCCGCATACGAAAACAATTCGCGCACCTTCGCCAGCCTGGAGGAACGCGGACTCATACAACCCGACATCGAGGGCAACTGGAGCCTGACCGACACCGGCCACCAGACCGCCCTCAAACTACTCAAGAGGTGACATCATGAGCTCACTGCTGTACGGGCGGGCGAAAAGAATCAAGGTCGGCGACCGCTCCGCCAAACTCTTCCTGTTGATCCTGTGCGACTACGCGGACGAGAACAACCGCGCATGGCCAAGCATCGACCGGCTCATGGCCGAAGGCGAAGCCAGCGCAAGCACCGTGCAACGAGCCCTGCGCTACCTCGAAGACCACGGGCTCATCACCCGAGACGAAGACTACGGCACCCGCTACCGCGCAGACCGAAGCCCCTACGTCTACCACATCACCCTCGACGGCCACAACCACGTCGAATACAAAAACCGTAAGAACAAGCAAACCACGAAAAAACGGGGTAGCACCAGTGACACCCCGTCAGATTCACGGGGTAGCACCCATGACACCCCGCAACCCAACCACGGGGTGTCACCCATGACTTCACGGGGTGTCACCGGTGACCGTCACGGGGTGTCACCCATGACTTCACGGGGTGTCACCCATGACACCCAATCTCTTAAAGAACCATCATTAGAACCACCAAGAGAGAGTACGCGCGCACAAAAAACAAAAACCACCATCGAACAAACGTTCGACTCCCGCAAACAGGCACTCGCCCTCTACCAGCCGACACCAGACCTCACCGCGCTCGCCGCCGGCTACGGACTCGACCCCGACTGGGAGCTCGAAAAATTCAAGGACACATGCCGCGCCAACGGAAAAATCCCCTACGACCTCGACGCCGCATGGCGCAACTGGGTCAAACGCGGCCGCGAACTCAACATCGGCACCCCGACCGAAACCACGACCACACCCACCGACCAAGCCACGGAACTCGAACGCCGAGCCCGCAAACTCCTCGACACCAGCACACCACTCAAAAACCGCCAACCCGACGACGGCGAGCGCCTGCGCTGGCTGCCACACGTCACCCGCCTGCTCGCCCAAGGCACCGACGCGGCCCGCATCGTGGAACTCCTGTGCCAGGCCATCGACCGGGGCGAACTGGACGAGGCCGCATGATGGGCAGCGTGCAAGCCACCATCGACTGGCGAACCGCCACGCCGGAAGAGCTCGACGGCCACCGGTGCATCATCACCACCGTGGACGGCACGATCATCGACGGATACCTCAAAGCCATCCCGCCCTTCACCCCCGAATACCAGCTCACCCGGTTCGTGCTCCACGACCGAGACCTCTGCCTCGGACAACTGCGCATCCTGTCCCTCAACCCCAAACACGGCACCGCGATACTCCAACCACACATCCGCAGCCTGACCGTCACCCGACAAACCAAACAACCAACCAACGAAAGGAATCCGCAATGAACAACGCGGACATCACCAGCCTCATCCACCAGGCACTCGCCGCCGACTGCCAGATCACCATCACCCTCACACCCAAGAACTACATCACCGACGACCAGGCGGAAACGGAGGATAAGCAGTGAACCAGCGAATTACATTAGCCAAACGCATTCTCGCACTGGCCGCCATCATGTTTTGCATCACCGCGCTCGCAGGCTGCGAGTGCACTCCCATCGACTCGTCGGCCGACAAGCACACTGAAGCGGTCACGCAGAGCGAATGCTCCACCTACAACGCCCAGTGGGAGACCTGCACGATCACCATGCCGGACAGCCGACGCGTGACCTGCATCGCACACGACAGCAACGCCGGCATCTCCTGCGACTGGGCGCACGCCGACGGAGCCGACAAAGGATGGACGGAATGAGCGTCAAACAGTCCATCGAAATCGAAACCAAAAACCACACCACGCTCATGATGGGGGGTCACGCCAGCAGGACAATTCAAAGTCCGCTTCGACCACTCGATAGAACATGAAATCGATTGGTATGACGTACAGGAACTCAACAAGTTCCTCACACAAGTCCTCGACCGAGACATACCGGAGGAACCCCAATGGCAATCCTGAAACACACATACAAAGTCGCCATCACCCGCACCAGCATCGGATACGACATCGTCATCAACGAATTCGCCACCGACGGCATCCACCGCGAATACGAACGACGACACCACGCATGGGCCCTAACCAGCCACGGAGCCGACCGCGCAGCCCAACGACTCATCAGCCGCATCAAACGACAAAACCAGCGAGACGAACACCCACGCGAATACACCATCGAATAGGACACTGATGAACCACAAGCCAAACCGATTCAACGACATCCTCACCAACATCGTCACCGGCGTCACCATCACCGCATGGGGAACAGCCGTCATCCTCCTGCTCATCAAACTCGCCATATGGGTATTCCAATAACCCGCAAGACGACACCAGGCATGAGACAATGGACACGGGCCTGATGCCAACCACACGCAACCAACACACCACCGAGACCAGAGGGGCATCATGGCATCAACCACCACCGCCAAACGATTCCACCACGACCTGCGCTCGCTGGCGGACGGTTACAGGGTGCTGTGCCTGATCGCCGAACGCAAGGCCAGCGTGATGGCCCGACACTCCGGCCACGGCACGAGGAGCGTGGCGCCGATCCCGTTGAATCTGGGCGCATGGCAACTCAGACAGGACATCGACCGGCTCGTCGAATCACTGGCCGCGGCCATCGGCCTGCGCTACCGGCACATGGACACGGTCTCACTGCTCAAGGGCATCATGCGCTACGAGCCACGACTCCTGAACCGGCCCGACATGCCCGCCATCGTGGAACTGACCCGACAGGCCGCCATCAGGCTCGACCGCACACTCAACCCGCCACCGGAAACCAAAATGATCGGCTGGTGCCCAGCCTGCGGGTTCGAACTGCGCTGCGACGAACTCGAACTCAAATCCGGGTACAAGGCATGCGACAGATGCTCCGGAGAATACCGCATCAAAGACATCCAACGCGCCAGCATGCTCAGACTCGCAGTCGGAGAATCACGAGGAACAGCAGCCGAAATCAGCCGCCTACTACAACCATGGGGCATCGATATCAAGAGCAACACAATCTCACATTGGGGCGCTCGCGGGCTCATCCAGCCGGTGGGAATGGACGGCGAGCGCCCGGTGTTCCTGGTGTGGGATGTGTGGCAAGCGCATGTGCGCAAGGATGGGTGATCGGTGAATCTGTTCACGGGATTTGACAAATGCGAACTGTCCACGTATACATGTCTATAGTTGGTCATTTCCATGAGATCATGGAGGTGGCCTTTCGTATATCTCCTCGAAATTCTTCAGGGTCGGCGCATGAGTTCCAACCGTACGCATAACCGGGCTTTCGAGAAAGCCAAGCAGGCGTTCTTCGAGGAAGGCAAGCGCCTGGACTCCGAGGGAAGCTCCGCCGCCGATTGCTGGATCTGCCACAAGCGCATCGACTACAGCGTGCCGCCCGGCACCACGGACGCGAGC
>BABC01000040.1_pt1 | contig 13458 bp, 7 predicted proteins | sample 270348 | NCBI WGS metagenome assembly BABC01 (sample SAMD00036532, study PRJNA27871) | human gut metagenome | isolation source: feces from healthy human sample In-B, Infant, Male
AGCATGGCCTCACGCGAATCCGGGTAGGTAAAGCTCACGTTCCTGAATTCCACAGTGCCCGTCTGCCCGGTCTTGGCGATGTCGGCCGCGCGCTTGGTGCCGTTTTTCACAATCGGCTCGGTGTTGAGCACTTCCATCACGCGCTGCGCGGACACGTCGGCACGAGGCCAAAGCACGAATACCATGCTCATCAGCAGGAAGCTCATAATCACCTGCACGGAGTAGCTGGAGAACACCACCATGTTGGAGAACACGGTGAGCTTGTCGGTAAGCTCGGCGGCCTCGATCAGGTAGGCGCCAATCCAGTAGACGGCGAGCATAAGGCCGTTCATCACAGTGTTCATGAGCGGCATCATGATGGCCATGGTGCGGTTGGTGAACAGCTGCGTATCGGTCAGATCCTTGTTCGCCTTGGTGAATTTGGACTCCTGGTAGTCCTCGGCGTTGTAGGCGCGCACCACCCGCAGACCAGTGAGATTCTCGCGGGCCACGAGGTTGATGTTATCGGTGAGCCTCTGCATGGCCTTGAACTTCGGCATGACCATCGCCATGAGGATTACGACAGCGACCAGCAGGATCACGACCGCTATGGCCGTGGCGACCGTCCATTCGAAGCCCTCGCCGGCAATCTTGCAGACAGCCCACACGGCCATGATCGGCGACTTGACAATGAGCTGCAGACCCATGGTGATGAACATCTGGATTTGCGTGATGTCGTTGGTGGAGCGGGTGATGAGGCTGGCCGTGGAGAACTTGCTCATTTCGGCCGGGCCGAAGGATTCGACCTTACGGAATTCGAGCGAGCGCAGGCGCTGGCCGAAGCTGGAGGCCACGCGCGCCGCGATATAGCCGGTGATGATCGCGCAGGCGACCGAGCCGAGCGAGACCAGCAGCATTTTGCCGCCGGCGACCCAGATGTCCGCCATTGCGCTGCCCGGCGTCTCGACCAGGGTGGTGATGTCTGACATATAATCGGGCAGTTCGAGGTCGAACCAGATTTGCCCGACGATGGACACTAAGGCGATAAGCATCTGACCGATCTCCGCTTTGGAGAGGTATTTCATGATGCGAAACATTGGTTTCCCCTTGTGTTGGTTGGTTATTGGGTTATTAACTATTTGATTTGTGGATTGATTGAATTATCGATACTTATTGATTCACGATGTCTTAATAGTTTTCATCATTTGATTACTTACACCGTAAGATATTACGCGCAATTCTGCATGTTCGCTGCGAGCATCATCAATCATGCTTGCCGATCAGCCCTCAGCATGTTTGGCCGCCATGTGCTCCGCCACGCGCTTATCCCGCTCGGCAAACGCCCCCCGCACTTGCTCAGGAGTAGGACGCGGCTGGCCAGGATGGCAAATCGACATGTACGTGGTGAATTCCGAAAGCAAATCAACGAATTCGCGCGTGCGACGCTCCCCCATCTGCGAGAAGATCCAGCAGATTGCGGAACGCATCTCATCAATCATTCGATGAGACTCCTCACGCCCGGAATCAGTAAGGCTCACACGGATGATGCGCCGATCACTAGAATCAATGTCGCGCGTAATCCAGCCCTTCTTTTCCAATGATGACAGCACGGTGGAGATACGGCCTGAGCTAGCTTGAAGCGCAGTCGCCAACTGCGACGGCGTCTGGGTGCCCTTGAGGGACAACTCCCGAAGCACGAACTGCTCTCCATGGGCGCCGCGCGTGAATTCCCTCTGCATTTTCGAACGATTGCCCCATACGCTGGCATACAGCTCGCCGACCGCTTCCTGCTCGAATCCCATATCGAAGCACCATCCATTTCACGCACCATGCGGCAGTGCACCGCAAACATCCCAAAGAATATCTCACACCGCAAACAATTCACCATTGAGAGTAATCTAGGCAGATCCGTCGCCCCAGCTGTTCACGAGACCACAAAAACGATAGAGCACCTGTAAAAAACGAATCAATACACAGCACCTATACATTGCAACGATTCCGGGCTACATATGGAGTCAAGAAAGAGCTGGCACGGAAGCCAGACCACCGAGGGGGGCGGGAATCATGATTCGAGGAATGAATCTATGCAGCATTGCTGGATGCACGCATGAGGCTGAGGAAGCGGGCATGTGCAGCATGCATTTCACATCGGCACTAGTGCACGGGGCATTGCGCTACCCTGGCAGCGGTCGTCCGTCGCATAGCTGACCCATGCGCGACGCCCCTCTCTAAGGCTGAGCCGTTGTTAGACGACTAAAGGGGAAATAGCGCCACAACTGAACCATCCATTGCGACGCCACTCCCTTCGGCCGAATACCTGTATATCGATATCGTCTACTCCAGATCACGCGTGAAATAGACCACGTCGGGACGCCTACATATTCTTCTCCGACGAGACGAGCGGCACCGAGACCGCCGGCATCGGCCGCATTTACGAATTGACGGCTGCGGGTATCCTCACGCTGGACCATATTGACTTCAACTATGCGTTCAACTACCCGTGCGCGTTCAGCCTGTTCTGCACCTGCCCAATCCCATCCAAGCGCAACCATTTGCCGTTTGCGGTCACGGCCGGAGAGAAGACACCAAAGGAATATCAGTACTGATTTCAGCATTTGCTTGGCGCCCTTCTGAAGAGGGGAGCTGTCTTCGTTAGACGACTGAGGGGAGTCCCGGTGCCACCGCGACTCCCCTCAGTCTCGCTACGCGATCCAGCTCCCCTCAGGAAGGGGAGCCAAAAACCTACTCCTTATGCTCTAGCGCGGCCTTCAAATCACGACTGCGGTAACGCTCGCGCAACAGCGAGAAGCCACCGAAGCCAATCAACCACACCAAGCCGGCAATCGCGGAATTGCGCGTATCGTCCGCCAAGAACAGCGTCAGATAAATAAACACGAAGAACGCAATCGCCACTGTGTTCAGCACCTTCCATGCAGGCATCACGAAACCGTCCGGGATGAAGTCGTCCGAACGACGGTACTTGCGGTGTGCCACCAGCGTCAGAATGTAAATGAATAGGAACACCGCGGAACTGGCAGACGAGAACAGCACGAACGCACCGGAAACACCTGGAATGGCGTTAACAATCGGCGAGAGCAGAATCAGCACCGCGGACACCAGAATTGCGCGCGCCGGCACTTTGCGATCGGAAACCTGACCGATCTTGTTGAGCATCGGGCTCGGCGACTCTTCGGCCAGCTGGTACAGGTGGCGGCCGGCGGAATACAACAGCGAATTGAGCGACGAGGACGCGGCGGTGATCACCACGAAGAACACCAGGGCGGACGCCCAGTTCAGCCCGGCGTACTGGAACACCATGATGAACGGGGAGGCGAAAGAGCCGTCCTCGTTCGGCTTGAACGAGGTCCACGGCACGATGCACATGATGGCCACCAGTGCGCCCACGTAGAAGATGAGCACACGCACGATGATCTCGTTGACGGCTTTGGGCAGCACCTCACGAGGATTCTTGGTCTCGGAGACGGTGACGCCCACGAACTCGAGCAGCTCATAGGCGAAGAACACCATCTGGAAGCTCATGAGGAAGGCCATCCAGCCGTTCGGGGCGAACGAGAAGCCGGCGAACAGGTTGTCGAGTCCGGCGTGACCCGCCGGGCTCACATGATCCACGCCATGAATCCGCGCGGCCGGGTAATGGTAGCCAATCACGATCATGACCACGGCGGTGACGATCATCGCGCCGATCAGCGTGATCTTGATCATCGAGAACCAGAACTCCACTTCGCCGAACACCTTGACGGCGATCAGGTTGACGGACACCAGCGATACCAGGAAACACAGCTCGATCAGCCATTTCCAATGGGTCAGGTCGATGCCGAACGTGTCGAAGAAGGTGATGAAGTACGTGGAGACGGCCGTGATCTCGGTCATGCCCAGCAGCACGAGCGCGGCCCAATACGTCCAACCGGCGAAATGCCCCCATCCGTTGCCCAGGTAGCGGGTGATGAAATTGATGAAGGTGTGCTGGCTGGGGTCGCGGTACATCATTTCGCCGATGGCGCGCATCAGGAAGAACATGATGACGCCGACCAGGATATACACGAAGACGATCGAGGGGCCGGTCAGCGAGATCGATTTGCCGGAGCCCAGGAACAGGCCGGTGCCGATAGTGCCGCCGATGGCGATGAACTGTACATGGCGGTTGCTGAGGCCTCGTTCCATCGCATTGGTCTGATCAAGGCTCTCGACGGACTTGAGCTTGCTTCCGGACTGCTGCGCGTTACCGTTCTCATTCGTATCGGCCATACTGATTTCGTTTCTCTTCTCTGCCGCTCGGCCCTGTTCACGCCGACTACGGCACTCGTTCAATGCAAGTTCGAACTGTATCACCGATAGATGTCGCGAAAATCACCCAGCTCACGAACGCACGTGATGATACCGCGAACATTAGGCCAAAAAGTTCAATTCATCGCCAAGAAATTGAACTTTCTCCATCTTGTCTTCTCTCCCCCAGTCAGCTTCGCTGACAGCCCCTCATCAGAGGGGGCGCAAGCAAGGTCATTCCACGGACTTGAGCGAACTGACCGGCTCGATCCGGTCAAGCACTGGGTTGGTGAACAGCTGCACCAGCAGCGCGAATGCCAACGTGGCCGCCACAGCAATCGCATAGCTGTACCAATGCACTTCCACTTCAAAGTACAGTGACGGCATATTCAGTGCAGCCGTCAGAAGCCCGCCAATCCAGCGACCGAGCGGCAATCCGACCACCACTCCCATGCCGGTCAATATCATCATCTCGCGATTCACGTAGTTGTGCACTTCACGGTCATAGAAGCCCAGCACCTTAAGCGTGGCCATCTCGCGTACGCGCTCGGATACGTTCGTGTTGGCCAGCGTAAACAGCACCACCAACGCCAATCCGCCGGCAAGCCCCACAATCAGCGCCACCACGGCGGCCATCAAATCGAATTTGAACGTAGCCTCCAGATGCGCACAACTCACGGCCTTCACCACCGACGATTCCTCACCCAGCCGATCCGCATACTCGGCCTGTTCCCCATCGGGACCCTTCAGTTTGGCAAGCATCGCGTTCCAAGTCAGAGTGGAAGACTCACCATCCGAGACAGATGAGTCAATGCCACGTGCCGCAAATTTCTGGTCGTACAGCCGCTCACTGATGTACACATCGGATCCGATGAGGTTGCGCACCACCGCGGCGACCTTTATCTTAGCGCGGCTACTACCGCCGTTGCTCACGGTAACGGTATCGCCAGCGTGCACGCCCAACGAATTGGCAGCGGATTGCGCCACAATCACACCACTGTCATCCAACGTCACAGTGCCGCCACCTGATGCGCCGAAGAAGTTAGGCAGTCCAAACCACCCCTCATCGCCGGCCTCTTCCAAGGTGACCATATCGTTCAATTTGTTCAGCGAATTATTGGGTACCGCCATCAACTGGATGGTTTCGCTTTCCTGAGCAGCATTGCTCATCTCCGCACTATCCACGCGCAAGTTCAACGTTTCGGTGGTCCGCCCATCCTTTTTGACCTGCTTGCGCATCGCGGCCGCATCATCGTCATTCGACACCACCATCAAGTCGTATTGATAAATCTGCCCATACTGTTTGACGCCGATGGTGTCCACGGTGTCGTTAATCGCAAATCCGCAGATAATCAGTGCAGTGCAGCCGGCCACACCACCCACGGTCATCAACAGGCGCGACTTGAACCGGAAGATATTGCGTGCGGTGACCTTGCCCAAGAAGCTCAGCCTGCTCCATACCGGCCTGATACGTTCCAGCAGAATACGGGCGCCGGCCTTTGGCGCTTTCGGTCGCATCAGCGCGGCAGGTGTATGCCGAATTTCGCTACGACAGGCAAGTGCGGTGGCCACACCCACACCAACCACGAACAATAGGATGCCGGCGGTGCCGTACACCCAGTCGTATTCAAGCCGCACGTCCGGCAATATATACAGCCCCTTAATCACAATCAGTAGGAATGCCGGGATACCAAGGAATCCGACCAGCAGACCTATGCCACCACCGACTAGGCAAGCGAGCAACGCGAACAGCAAGTATCGCAGAGAGACGACCATGCCGCCATAGCCAAGACCCAGATACGTGCCGATAAGTCCGCGATCTTCTTCGACCATGCGGGTCATGGTGGTCAGGCTCATCAGCACGGCGACCAGCAAGAACACCACCGGGAATGCGCGGCCTATGGACTCGATGGAGCTGACGTCTGACTTGAGCGAACTGAATCCATCGATTGAGGAACGCGTCTGCACGTACCAGCGCGCGTTGGCCACGTCGTCGATACGGCGCTGCTGTTTGGCGAACTCGCTCTCCGTCTCGCTGCGTTTCTCATCCAGCTCTTGTTGGGCATCCTCCAGCTGCTGTTTGCCGTCCTCAAGCTGCTGTTCTCCATCTTTCAGCTGCTTTTCGCCCTCTTCAAGCTGCTGTTTGCCGCCGGCCAGTTGCGCGGCCTGCGCTTCAAGTTGCGCCGACTGCGTTTCCAGTTGTGCGGCATTCGATTCGAGCTCGGCTAACTTGGCGTTGAGCTCCGCTTCTCCGGCTGCAGCTTCCTGTTCTTTGGCCGTTAACTGCGCATTCTGCTGGTCCAAGGCGTTCTGCGCGGGGGCAATCGTGCCATCCAAGGTTTGCTGCAGTTCGGTTTTTTGCTTGATCGCGTCGCTGCGCTGCGATTGCAGTTCATTCCGTTTGGCATCTAACTGTTGTCTCAGCGCACTGATGGACGGCACGTCGGGCACAGTGATTCCCAGACTGGCGAGCAGCTGTTTCACAGTCTGCCATGTGGATGAATCGACATCGATATTCGGATCGAGCTGGGATAGCAGATCATCGGCTTGCTGGATAAGCTGCAGCATCTGGTCAAGTTGTGCCACACCTTGGTCGATTTGCGCAATGCCTTGTTCGACCTTGCTCCGGTTGGCGGTCAGCTCAGCCTGCGCGGCATCGAGTTGTTGCCTGGCGCTGGTGAGTTGGGCTTTGCCGGACTCGAGCTGCGCGCGGGCATCGGCTATCTGCTGACGACCTTGTGCAATCTGCTGACGCGCAGAAGCTATTTGCGCGCGGCCTTCGGCTATTTGCCGCTCGCCGTCAGTGATGGAGGCTTTGTTCTGTTCGAGTTGCGTTCGGCTCTCTGCGAGCTTCGTCTCGTTGGCCTCCAGCTCAGCACGATTACTGTCGATCTGCTGTTGGCCTTCGTCAAGCTGCTTGAGCGCATCGGCCTTGGCTGCATCGAGCGTGTTCTGAGCACTTGTGACGATTTGTTGGCGGCGGGCTTTCTGCCGCTGGGTTTGTATCTGACTCTCGATGCGGTCAGCCACGGTTTTGATTGCGGCATCGTAGTCATCGGAGAACGTGTCATATTGGGACGCGCCTGCGACCGCAATGGATATTGCCGTGTATACATTGCCGGTCACGCCATCACTGGGCGCAAAGAACACATAATCCTCGGACGAGGTGGACCGGAACGCGGTCATGCCGGAATAGCCGACTGGATTGTTGAGGTCGCTTGGGTCAAGCACTACTGCGGTAATGGTGAGTTCTGTGGGGAACTGCGGGGACTGCTCTTTTTCGTTGTTGCTCGTGGTGGCGTCTTCCGCAGCACCCACGGTGTCCGTATCTCCATCAGAGCTTTTACTGGAGCCGCTGTTGCTCTTATCCTCTGCGCCCACCAGAACGGTTGAGGATGCGGACCGCGGCGTCACAGTGAGGTCATCGCCAATCTCAAGCCCGCTGTCGTTGAGGAATTGCTGCGTAACCGCCACTTCGCCGGCCTTGCTCGGCATATCCCCTTGCTGCAGATACGGCTGATCCAAACCTTCGGTGCCGATTTCCTGCATGGTGACGGTCTTCTTCGTGCCTTTCACCGTAGCGGTCACCGTCTGCGAGCGCTCCGGCTGCACGGTTTCCACACCTTCGACGCGACGCAACGCCGCTGCATCGTCACCGGTCAAACCGTAGGTGGATAGCACCTGCAAGTCGTGCAGTCCTTGCTGATCGTAAAAGCGGCTTGCAGCCAAAAAGGCATCACGGCAACCGGCGTAGATGCCGGTCAGCACGGCCACACCGAGTAGGGTGATGACGGCGATAGACACGAATCGTTTCCAGCTGCGCAGCCAACAACGCAAGGCATCTTTGACAAACACGGCGGAGACGCTGGATCCGCGATCATCGGATTCAGATTGTTTCACGGGACGTTTCACAGATTGGCTTCTCTGTTTCACGAGATGTTTCACAGGTCGGCCACCCGGGAAGCCGGTATGAGAATGCCTTGCCGTTGCCATAAGAACCGCCTACCACTCGATGTCTGCGATGGGCTGCGGCGCAGTATTGATTTCCTCGCTGGTCACGGTTCCGGAACGGAAGTGAATCACCTTGTGAGCCATCGGCGCGAGCGCGGAATTATGGGTGATGATCATCACGGTCATTCCCTCGTCGTGGCAGATATCCTGCAACAGCTGCAACACTTCCTTGCCGGTCTCGTAATCAAGGGCGCCGGTCGGCTCATCGCACAACAGCAGCTTCGGCTTCTTGGCGATTGCGCGGGCGATGGAGACGCGCTGCTGCTCGCCGCCGGACAGCTGGCCCGGGAAGTTATTCATGCGCTCCCCCAGTCCGACTTTGCGCAGCGTTTCAGCCGGGTCGAAATGGTCGGGACAAATCTGCGAGGCGAGTTCCACGTTCTCCAGGGCGGTGAGATTTGGCACCAAGTTATAGAACTGGAATACAAAGCCGACGTCGTTGCGGCGATACGTAATCAAGTCTCGCTTCCGCAAGCCCGTGATATCACGCTCGCCAACCACCACACGGCCGGAAGTCGCGGTATCCATACCGCCCAAAATATTCAATGCCGTGGTTTTACCGGCACCGGATTGCCCAAGAATCACTGTCAGCTCGCCCTGATCGGCGGTGAAACTTGCCTCATCAAGCGCGCGAATCGACGTGCCGCCAGACGGGTATTCCTTGACCACCTTGTCAAATTCGATATACGCCATCGAGCACCTCCAGCGATTTCGCTGCGGATGGCCTGCAATCGCAGCCACCAAAATCCCGTCGTAGTATCCATTGTAAAACAATGCTTTTAGCCACTCGCGGAATCCAATGGGAGTAAGAGCCCCCACTCCCACTACGTAACTGCCCAAAGCTGCGCAATGCTCCCTCAGCGAAGCACCCACCCACTCAACCGAAAAACATCCCGTTCACGGCCCCTCAGCGAAGCAAATGTTCGAACAAATCGCGGTTTTGCCCCACTGAGAGCCCGTCAGCGAAGCAAATCCCCCAACCAATCGAAGAACCACCCCGTCCACGGACCCTCAACGGGGCAAATCTCCCAACCAAACGAAGAACCACCCCGCCCACGGACCCTCAACGGGGCAAATCTCCCAACCAAACAAAGAACCACCCCGCCCACGGACCCTCAACGGGGCAAATCTCCCAACCAACCGAAGAATCGCCCCGCTGATGCCAACTCAGCATGGTCTTCGCACGGTCTTGTGGAACCAATCGGCATACAATACCATCGTTGAGCATAATCGCTGACGGACTACACCGCCGCCCGCGGCTTACGAGAGAAGAACAACATGAGCACTACTGACGCGCCTAAGAAGCCGCGCGAAACCGACGATGTGCCGGTACCCGCGACCCTACGCAAATCATTGAAAAATCGCCATATCCAGCTAATCGCCCTCGGCGGCGCCATCGGCACCGGCCTGTTTTACGGTTCCAGCGAATCCATCGCCCTAGCCGGCCCATCGATTCTGCTGGCCTACCTCATCGGCGGCTTCGCAATCTTTATGATTGTGCGTGCACTGAGCGAAATGTCCGTCGAGGACCCTAAGGCGGGCGCATTCAGCTACTACGCCACCCGCTACTGGTCCAAGCGCGCCGGCTTCATCTCCGGCTGGAACTACTGGTTCAACTACATTCTCGTTTCAATGGTGGAACTGGCCGTAGTTGGCAGCTTTGTGAACTACTGGTTCCCGGCAATCCCGACGTGGGTCTCCGCAGCCGTGTTCCTGGTGCTCATCACCGCTACAAATCTGCTCGGTGTTTCCAAGTTCGGTGAGTTCGAGTTCTGGTTTGCCATTATCAAGATCGTGGCCGTAATCGCCATGATTATCGGTGGCCTCGCAGTCATCATCTTTGCCCTGCCTACCGCCTCCGGCATCAAGGCAAGCTTCGCCAACTGGTTCACCGTGGGCGGTGGTTTCTTCCCGAACGGACTCATGGGCCACACTGGTAATGGGTGGACCGGCCTGCTGATGGCACTGGTCGTGGTGATGTTCAGCTTCGGCGGCACCGAACTCATCGGCATCACCGCCGGCGAAACCGAAGATCCGAAGATCACGATTCCGCGTGCCACCAACGACATCATCTGGCGAATCCTCGTGTTCTACATCGGCGCTTTGGGCGTGATCATGGCCGTGGTGCCGTGGAACACCATCGATGGCAAGTCCAGCCCGTTCGTGCAGATCTTCGACTCCGTGGGCATTCACGCGGCCGCCGGCATCCTCAACTTCGTGTGCCTGACCGCCGTGATGAGCGTCTACAACTCCGGCCTGTACGCCAACTCACGTATGCTGTACTCGCTGGCCAAGCAGGGTAACGCCCCCGCATACCTCGGCAAGCTCAACTCCAAGGGCGTGCCGGTGGCCGGCGTGCTGACCTCCGCCGTGATTACCGCCATCGCCGTGGTCGTGGTGTTCGTGTGGCCTGAATTCGCGTTCAACTATCTGATGTCGATTGCCACCATCGCCGGCATTATCAATTGGACGATGATTATGTTCACCGAGATGAAGTTCCGCAAGGTGGTGGAAGCCGGTGGCGCTCCGGAAGACTCCAACCTGGCCGGCAAGTCCGGGCAGGAGGCGCTCGACGCGATTCACTTCAAGCTGCCGTTTGCCAAGGTGACCCCATGGGTGGTGCTGGTATTCCTGGCACTGGTTGTGGTGTTGATGTGCTTCTCCGCCAGCTACCGCATCGCTGTTATCGCCGGCATAATCTGGCTGGCCATCCTCTTCGTGGCATACCAAATCACTCAGGCAAAGAAATAATCGCCCTATGGCAATAAGAAAAGGCCGCTGTTCCTCCGCAGCGGCCTTTTTTTATTGTTGAAGATACGGCTTGAAGACGCGCTCGGTAACGGGGATGTGGAGCATCAGCATGGTGCCGTAGCCGAGGATCACCAACAGGAACAAGCCTCCGGGCATATAGAACCAACTGCCCACCAGCAACGCCACGAACACAGCGTCCACGACGACAAGCGCCGCGGTCATCGCGATATGGGAAATACCGAAAATAAAGGCGTTCTTCAGGGTACCGGCCACGGTGTTCTCAAACCGGGCCTGCAACGCGAATACCCACTCAAAGCCGATGAGCCAGATGATGGTAAGCGCGAACTTGATGATGAGCAGCGGGGTGAATTGCAGCACAATCCACGACCAGGCCAAAGCGATCAGCACCACCAGGAACGGCAGCCACAGCAATGTGGCCTTGACGAAATTAGCCTTGAATGAGCGGAAGTAGTTGGCTGTGACGCCTTTGCCCTCTCCCTCGATGGAGCGACGGCAAGCATCATGGCCGGCAGTCAGAGCCGCACCGATGGTGATAATCGGAAGGGATGTGACCAGCATCAGAATATTGACCCATACGCCATCGATGAGATTGCTCCACGCGCGCATGAATTTCGAATCCGGTGCCAGCCAGTTCATCAGTTCACTCCTTGTACCGCTCGGCTCCCCTCCCTGAGGGGAGCTGTCGGCGGAAGCCAACTGAGGGGAGTAACCTGCGCTTCATCAAGGCTCCCCTCAGTCATCTACGATGGCAGCTCCCCTCAAAGAGGGGAGCCAGATTGTTGGGATTCAGCCTTTCACTGCGCCCGCCATAACTCCACTCACAATATACTTCTGGCATACCAGGTAGAAGACGATGATGGGGATGATTGCCAGAACCAGGCAGGCCATCATGGCTCCCATATCCACAGAACCGTAACCGCCCTTGAGGTACTGCACAGCCACCGAAATGGTCTTGTACTTACCTAGGTCGAGCGTCAGGTATGGCAGCAGGTAGTCGTTCCAGATCCACATGGCTTCGAGGATGGCCACCGAAACAATCGACGGCTTCATAATCGGCACCACAATCTGGAAGAAGATACGCGGAACGGAAGCGCCATCAATCATGGCGGATTCCTCAAGCTCGGCCGGAATGCCCTTGATCACACCGGTGAAGATGAACACGGCCAGACCGGCGCCGAATCCGAGGTACACAATGCATAGGCCCCATGGGGTATTGAGCTTCAGCATGTCGGCAATCTTGGAGAGGGTGAACATCACCATCTGGAACGGCACAATCATGTTGAACAGAAACAGGGTGTAGAGCAGTTTGGCAGCCCAGTTGTTCACGCGCACAATCCACCACGCGCACATCGAAGTACACACCAGAATCAGGATTACCGAGCCAACCGTGATCAGCAGCGTCCAACCGAACGAGGCGAAGAACTGCGTAGTCTCAACACCGCGCACATAGTTTTCGAATCCCACGAACGCCTTGCCCGCCGGCAAAGAGAACGCATTCTTGGAGATGTATGCCTTTTGCTTGAAGGAGTTGATCAACACCAGAACAATCGGGAAGATCCAGAATAGAGAGACGACGGCGAACAGGACAGTCCACAACGCGCCGTGCTTCACAGGCTTGTTCTCGTTCATCAGGCTGCCACCTCCTTGCTCGTGGTGAGCTTGTTCTGAATAAGGGCGATTACCGCAACCAGAATGAAGAACAGCACGGCCTTCGCCTGGCCGACGCCCTCCCAGCCCATACGGCCGTAGAAGGTGCGGGTGATGTTCAGCGCCAGGCCTTCAGACATATTGCTCGGCGCACCATTAGTCAACGCGAGGTTCTGATCGTACAGCTTGAAACCGTTGGTCACGGTCAGGAAGGAGCAGACCGTGATGGACGGCATCATCAACGGAATGATGATACGGAACATGGTCTGCCGTCCATTGGCACCATCCACGGCCGCCGCCTCCAGCACATCGGTGGGCAGCGCCTGCAAGCCGGCGATATAGATGATCATCATGTAACCGATTTGCTGCCAGCACACCAGAATGACCAAACCCCAGAATCCGTAGGATGCCTTATAGGTCAAGGCGCGGCCCCAGTGGGCCAGCACACCGTTCAGCAGCAGCAGCCAGATGTAGCCCAAGATAATGCCGCCGATCAGGTTCGGCATAAAGAACACCGAGCGGAACAGCGTGGAGCCCTTGATCGCCTTGGTCAGCATATAGGCGATGGCGAAAGCGATCACGTTGATCACGATGGTGGTCACGATGGTGAATGCAGTGGAGAAACCCAATGCGTGCAGGAATTCCTTGTCCTTCAGCGCCTTGGTGTAGTTCTTGAGCCCTATCCATTCGCCATCGGTGACGGTGGTGAATTCGCAGAAGCTCAAGTAGACGCCCATGATGAAGGGCACCAAAAACCCGATGATG
>BABC01000092.1_pt1 | contig 13425 bp, 10 predicted proteins | sample 270348 | NCBI WGS metagenome assembly BABC01 (sample SAMD00036532, study PRJNA27871) | human gut metagenome | isolation source: feces from healthy human sample In-B, Infant, Male
TTTTGCCAAAGTCCGCAAGAAGCAGAATGAAGGCCTGACGGTGGGCGGTAAGTTCATCGGCCAATTCATTCTTTCCACTATCTATGCGGTGCTGGCGCTGATTATCCCCACCAAATCCGGGTTCCCCAGCGCACAGCCTGGTATGAGCTTCATTGAACAGCCGTTTTTCAGCTTTGATTTTGCGGGCCGTGCGGTGGCCATCATCCTGTTCGTTATCTGGGTGAACTTCCTGATGACCGCATGGACCAACGCAGTGAACCTCACCGACGGTCTGGACGGGCTGGCCGCCGGATCGTCGATGATCTCCTTCGTGGGATTCGCCGTCATCGCGTTTTGGGAAAGCTACCACATCAAGGGTGGCGATCATGGCGGCTATTCCTATGCCGTGTCCGATCCGCTGGATCTGACCATCATCGCGATTTGCGCTGCGGTGGCGTGCTTCGGCTTCCTGTGGTACAACTCGAACCCTGCGTCCATCTTCATGGGCGATACTGGTTCCCTGGCACTTGGCGGCCTGTTCGCGGCTCTGTCCATTGCCACGCACACCGAGTTCCTGACTGTGATCCTCGGCGGCCTATACGTCATGGAGGCCATGAGCGACGTCATTCAAGTGGGATACTTCAAAATGACGCATAAGCGTGTATTCAAGATGGCGCCGATTCACCATCATTTTGAACTTGAAGGCTGGACGGAGACCAAGGTGGTAGTGCGTTTCTGGATGATTGAACTCATCTTCGTGCTGCTCGCCCTGACCATTTTCTACGGTGACTGGGTCACCCGATCCGGACTGCTGTTCAGCTAGCGGAAATCTGAAGGGCCTAAGCTCGCCCACGGTATTCCTAAATTTGGGAGGAATCATGCAAGTAGCGGATAAGACAGTGGTGATTGCCGGACTGGGAGTGTCCGGCACTTCGTTGGCCGAGGTGCTGCGGGAGCGCGGCGCCCATGTCATTGGTGTAGACGAACGAAAAAGCGATGCTGATTTGCATTCCTTCGACGAGGTGGATTGGGATCAGGTCGATTATGTGATGGCCTCGCCGGTGTTCAATCCGCGTACTCCGTTCATTCTCGAAGCGCAGCGTCGTGGTATTCCCGTGATGAGCGAGGTGGAATTTGCGTGGTGTCTGCGCGCGGATAATGCGAGGACCGGCAAGCCTGCGCCTTGGATCGGCATCACTGGAACCAACGGCAAGACCTCCACCACCGAAATGACCTCGGAGATGCTTACCGCGTGTGGTCTGGATGCACCCACCGCCGGCAACATTGCCTCTGGAGACATGAGCATGAGCCTGTCCCGCTGCGCCACCAACCCCAAGCATGATGTGCTCTGCGTGGAGTTGAGCTCCTTCCAGCTGCATTTCACCGATTCCTTGGAACTTGACTGCGCAGCCATCACCAATATCGCCGACGATCATCTTGACTGGCATGGCGGGCGCGAGAACTACGCGGCCGATAAATCCAAGGTATTCCGCGCCGCCCGGCGCGTCATCGCCTATAACGCGCAGGACGCCAAAGTCAGCGAACTGGCTCAAGCCGCACCCGTTGCCGCAGGATGCCGCAAAGTGGGATTTACGTTGAACGAGCCTGAAGCCGGCCAGATTGGCATCGCGGACGGCTGGATTGTGGATCGCAGCGGCGTTGCCGGCGGCAAAGTGGGGGAGCCTGTCAAGCTCGCCGCCATCGCCGATTTCACCCATTTGATGGAGCCGGATGGCTCGTTGTACCCACACCTGGTTGCCGACGCCCTGACCGCACTGGTGTTGGTTTTGGGCCTTGGCGCCGACCGGGAAACCGCTCTTGAGGCGTTGCAGACATTCAAACCGGGCGGGCATCGTATCGAAACCGTGGCCGAAGCACGTGTGAACGGCGGCGTTATTCGATTCGTGGACGATTCCAAGGCCACCAATGGCCATGCCGCCAACGCTTCGTTGTCCAGCTTCTCGGCCAAGTCCGTGGTCTGGATTGCCGGAGGCTTGGCCAAAGGCAGCCGTTTTGAGGATTTGGTCAGCAATCAGGCTCATACCATTAAGGCCGCCGTCATTATCGGCAAAGATCAGCAGCCGATGATTGAAGCCTTCCGCAGCCAAGCACCGGACATTCCGGTGACCGTCATCGATCCGCAGGACAACGATACGGTGATGGATCGTGCGGTGGCTGCCTGCGGAGACTATGCGGCAGCCGGAGACGTGGTGCTGATGGCGCCTGCGTGCGCGTCCATGGATCAATTCGTGTCTTATGCCGATCGAGGCAATCGTTTTGCAGCCGCAGCCAAGGCATGGAGCGAGGTGCATGGTCTCCGATAATTCTTCGGTTCGCAAATCGCACGGGAATGCAAATAAGCCGGCTCTGGTCATTACCGATTACACCGGCTGGCGAAGCCTGCTCAATCCGCTGTGGTGCTATAACGGTTTCCGCATGGCGGTGGTGGGACTGACCTGCTTTGGCCTGATTATGGTGTTCTCCAGTTCCACGGTCACCATGGCGGCGCAAGGCAAATCGCCATTTGTTCAATTGCTCAATCAGGGAGTGTTCTGCATCCTTGGCCTGATTGTGGGTTTTTTTGCCATGGTGATGCCGGTCGGGTTCTGGAAACGCATCGGTCTGCCGCTGATGCTCTGCTCGATACTCGTACAGGCGTTGACCTTCACACCGTTGGGTATTGACGTGTACGGCAACCGAGGATGGTTGAATCTGGGATTCACCACCATACAGCCGGCCGAGTTCATGAAATTCGCGCTGTGCGTGTGGCTTCCCACCGCGCTGAGAGCCGCCAAAAAGCTCTATCGCAAACAAGGCATGAAAGCCTATACAGTTCCTCTTGGCGTTTCTGCGGTCGGATTGTTGACCGTTATTGGCGGTAAGGATCTTGGCACTGCCATGATTCTGATTTTCATCGGCATTGTGGCTTTCCTGATTGCGGGTTTTCCGGGCAAATGGATGGGCATAGGCGTGCTGGTGATGGCGGCGATGGTGGCGGTGCTGGCGATTTCCAGCCCGAACCGTATGCGGCGTATTCTCGCCACGTACGGGGATTGTTCTGCGGCCGACGCACAGACGGTGTGCTATCAGTCCATGCATGCGAAGTACGCCATTGCTTCGGGTGGCTTCCTTGGTGTGGGCATTGGCAATTCGCGTGAGAAGTGGAATTATCTTCCAGCGGCGCATAACGATTTCATCTTCGCTATCATCGGAGAGGAAACCGGCTTCGTGGGATGTGCCATAGTGCTCCTGTTCTTCGCGATTCTGGGATGGTGCATGATCGTCGTTGCGCTGCAGGTCGCTGATCGGTACGTATCAATGGTGCTGATGTGCGTGACCATCTGGATTGTGGGACAGGCCATGGTCAATATCGGCGTGGTCGTAGGAGTGTTCCCGGTGCTTGGCGTGCCTATGCCATTCGTGTCGGCAGGCGGCTCCTCAATGGTGATGTGTTTGGCGGCCGCAGGACTAGTTGTGGGACTTATGCGATGCCAACCGCAGATTAAGCAGTCTCGCCAGAGCGTGTAGAGTACACTCGGTAGTCATGACCCAAGGAGCACCTCATATCGTTCTTGCCGGCGGCGGAACCGCTGGACATGTCAATCCATTACTCGCCGTCGCCGGGGCGATTCGCGAACTTGAACCCGCGGCGCAGGTCACTGTTATCGGCACTGCGGTCGGCCTGGAAAAAGATTTGGTGCCTCAAGCGGGATACGAACTCGACACCATCGAGAAAGTGCCGTTCCCGCGCCGCCCCAATGCGTATTTGCTGCAATTCCCGGCCAAGTGGAAGCGCGAAACGGCCAAAGTGAGCACCATTTTGGAGAGCAGGCATGCCGACGTGGTCGCTGGCTTTGGCGGTTATGCATCGGCCCCCGTGTATGCCACGGCGCATAAGATGGGCATCCCCATCGCCATACACGAGCAAAATGCGCGTGCCGGCATGGCCAACAAGTTGGGAGCGCGATGGGCCGACTTCATCGGTACGGTGTATGACGAAACCGGTCTGAAACCCAGAAAAGGTGCTGCACTCGAGCGTGTCGGTCTGCCGTTGCGTCCGGCCATTGCCGCGCTTTCCCAGCGACTGGAAGTCGACCGCGAGGGTGTGAGAAAGGAATCGGCCGCTGAGCTCGGCATTGATCCAAACCGTCCTGTGGTTGTGGTCACCGGAGGTTCCCTGGGAGCGCAGAGCCTGAATCGAGCCATTGCCTCGTCCGCCGCTGATTTGCTGGCCCATGCTCAGATCATTCATCTGACCGGACGTGGCAAAAGCGATGAGGTGCGCAGTATGGTCAGCAAGTCGGTGAAGGCTGATGTGCTTACTGGAATCGGCCCCGATTCGGCAGGTCAAGGCGATTATCACGTGGCTGAATATCTGGAGCGGATTGACTTGGCCTTTGCCTGCGCCGATCTGGTGATATGCCGTGCTGGAGCCGGTTCGGTATCGGAGCTGGCGGCGCTGGGATTGCCGGCCATTTATGTGCCTCTGCCCATTGGCAACGGCGAACAGCGCTTTAATGCGGAGCCGGTGGTGAACGCTGGTGGCGGTCTGCTGGTAGCGGATAAGGACCTGACGCCGGCATGGGTGCATGATCATGTGCCGGGCATGCTTGCCGACCACGAAATGCTCGCCGAGCTCGGACGCAAAGCATGGGAATACGGCATACGTGATGCCGCGCGCATCATGGCGCGCCGTGTCCTGCAGCTTGCTCAATAGGAACCGGTAAATTCACGTTTGATCAGAATCGGCCATACCTCGTTGCGTTGGCACGGGGTACAGCCATAATAGAGGTGCTGGAAATCCCTCAAGGAGCGTCAATTGTCCCAGAATCAGCCCATTGTGCTTGACCCTACCCATGCTTCGTTCGATGCTGCGGCCCGTCCCGCAGATCTTGGCCCTACGCATTTCATCGGTATCGGGGGTGCCGGTATGAGCGTCCTGGCCGAGATGCTGAACGCCGAGGGCGTGCCGGTGGACGGCTCTGACCGTGAGCGTAGTGCAAAAACCGATCGACTGGAATCATTGGGTATCACCGTTGAATTCGGGCAACGGGCGGAAAATGTGGTTTCGGCTTCGACCGTTGTCTATTCCAGTGCCATCAAGCCCAGCAATCCGGAAATCGTTGCCGCGAACGAGGTTGGCCTGCACATCGTGCATCGCAGCGATATTCTCGCTTTACTGATGAACGGCAAGCGAGCCGTGACCGTGGCTGGTGCGCACGGCAAAACCACTACCAGTTCCATGCTTGCGCACATTTTGGTGCATACCGGATCCGATCCCAGCTATGCCATCGGCGGTTCCATCCAAGGGCCGGACGGTACCACCTTGGACGGTGGCCATGCCGGTCAAGGTGACGTGTTGGTGGCTGAGGCCGATGAGTCCGACGGCAGCTTCGCCAAATACCACCCCACCATCGCCATCATTACCAATGCCGAGGCCGACCATCTTGACCATTACGGCGATGAAGCGCATTACCGTGCCGCATTCGTGAATCATGCCGGCCATGCAACCGGCCATGTGGTGATCTGCGCTGATGATCCGGATGCGCTGGCCGTGTTCCAGGCGCTGCCTGCCGACGTCAAGGCCCATACCGTCGTCTATGGCACCACGCCCATTGAGCAGCTGCCTGATTTAGGGGGTGCCGCGCATGTGTGGATTTCCTCTGAACAGGAGACCGCCGGCACCGGCGTTGAACGGCTTACCTTGCACCTTCCCGCCGCGGTGGCCTCTGCAGATGCTGTGGCCCAGCGTGTGGAACTCAAGGTTCCCGGCATCCATAATGCGCGTAATGCCGCCGCGGCAATTACCGCCGCGGTGCTGTTGGGAGTCTCTCCCACCGACGCCGCACAGGCTGTCGGTACGTTCCTGGGAGCTGCACGCCGTTTTCAGGTGCACGGAACCGTTAAGCAGGTCACGGTGGTGGACGATTACGCGCACCACCCTACGGAGATCGCGGCTCTGCTGGATGCAGCACGGCGCCGTTATCCGCAGTCGACCATTCGCGTGATTTTCCAACCTCATCTGTTCTCCCGTACCAAGTTCTTTGCGCGCGAATTCGCCGAGGCGCTGGCCAAGGCCGATGATGTCATCGTCACCGGCATTTTCCCTGCCCGTGAAAAGCAGGAGGACTTCCCGGAGATTACCGCGGCCACCATCGTGGATGCTGCTGCTGGCATCAAGGATGCGGCTGCCGGCGAGTGGATTCAACCGGTTGAAGACATGGGTCTTGCCGCCAGGATGATGGCCATGCGAGCCCACCATGGGGATGTGATCTTTACCGTGGGCGCCGGCGACATCACTGATATGGATCAGGTGCTGCTCACCGCGCTCGAGGCCCATCGCGAAAGTTGTGAGTAATGGCAGGTCGTACCGTCAGTTCTGGCGGCGCGAAAGGAGAGCGTCGCAAACCCCGTTCGGTGGAATCGCACCAGCGAGGTCCGGGCAAGGCTGGAAAGTCGCGTAAAGCCCGTTCCGTGGCCTCCCGTCCGGAAATCGTGGACGAGTCTCGGCCTCAGGAAGTGACGCGTGCCATCGGGCGGGAAGGTGCGTTTGTAGACGCGCGCGAGCTGCATAGTGAGGATTATGTTGCTGAGACGCTGCATCAGACCACCGGTACGCTGGGAGTGATTTCCCGTCCGAAAGTGGTGGATTTCACCGAACGAGCCAAGGAGCGCAAGCGTGCGGGCATGCGCGTCATCGCGCTGCGAGTGGTAGCCATGGTAACCAGTGTGGCGGTGCTGATTGGGCTGGTATGGTTGCTGTTCTTCTCTTCGGTGTTCCGCCTGGAAGTGGGTGCGATCAGCGTATCTGGAGCCAACGAATGGGTCAGTGAGCAGACCATTCGCTCTATTGCCGATAAGCAGGCGGGTAAATCGCTGTTTTTGGTATCCACGAACGACGTGTCCAAACAGCTCGGGGATATTCCCGGCGTGAGTGAGGCCAACGTCTCCAAGCAATTCCCGAAATCGATGAGCGTTGAGGTCAAAGCGCAACGGCCCGCCGCCATGCTGAAAAACGGGGATACGTTGACTGCGGTCGATTCACAGGCTCGCGTATTGAATTCGGTGACGGACGCGAATGTGGACGGCATTCCCGTTATTGAAGTCAAGGATGTCGATAAGAGCCTGAAGAATCGTTCGATCAAGGAAGCCCTGACCATTCTGGGTGCGCTACCGGAATCAATGCGTTCGGCAATCACCCAGGTCACTGCGGAAACGCAGGATTCCGTGACCACCACACTCAATGACGGCGACCGTGTGATTGTGTGGGGCAATTCCTCTCAGCTCAAGCTGAAAATGGCAGTTGTCGATAAGATTATCAATGACTCCAATGTGATTGGCGACCGTCATCAGGTCGATGTATCCGCGCCGTTGAAACCTATCATGAAGTGATGTTCCTGGTCGTTTGGGCTGACTGACGTGAGCGGGCTTGTTCGTGGTCTGCTGTGAGCTGATTTGCAAATGCATAGATACAGGTGTATGGTGAAACGTCCGGCCGAAAGGCTGGAAGCTTGATAATTCAAGATTGGGGTCGATCGGTTTCGACGGTGACCTGTTCGCTGCAGGGAAGCGTGCCGAGAACGCCGGGTCCGCTCGTGGATGACCCCGGCAAAAGAATAAGTGCTAAATCTAACCGCACTGAGTTCGCTCTCGCTGCCTGATTTTTAGTCAGGATTAACCAGTGAGCAGCCGCTCCGTTCACTCCTCTTCGTCTTTGGGAGGATGCTGAGCGTCGTTAAGAAGACTTGCTGATGGAGTTGAGCCTCAGGGCTCCATCAGGACTTTTACTGCGGATATGCTCGCCATCAGTTGTCTGCGACAGCGATGGGGGCAGAAAAACCGCCAACTTGGCCAGCAGACTACGCACGTAGAAGACTGTGGGCTCGGTCATCGGACCGGGGTTCGATTCCCCGCGACTCCACCAAGACAAGCGTCGTTTCTGTAAGGGAACGGCGCTTTTTTGTTGCTACTGTAGGGAGTCATGAGAGTTGTCGTGCAACGAGTATCTGAAGCATCCGTGGACGTGATCAATGAGTTGGGCACATTGGACCCTACATTTGAGTCCCAGCAGATTGGTCCGGGATTCATGATTCTGGTGGGTGTGACCGATGAGGATGGTGACCAGCAGATTGCGTGGTTGACTCACAAGATCCTCAATCTGCGGGTATTCGAAGATGAGCAGGGCAAAATGAACCGCTCGATTCAGGACATCGGCGGTGAGATTCTCTCCATCTCGCAGTTCACATTGTTTGCCGATGTGCGCAAAGGCAACCGCCCGAGCTGGGCGTTCATGGCATCAGCCAGGGCACCCATGATGGGCGGGAAGATGGCGCCGCCGATCAGGCCCATGAGCATCAGGCCGGAAATCTCGTTCTGGCGCTCCGGGCGGTATTCAGTTATCAATCACCTGTTTTTGGGCATGGCTCACGCCGGGAGACAGGGTCTGGCGAGTGCCGGAACGTCATTGTCCCAGCGTGAGCATGAGCCGAAAAAGGCTGGAAAAGTATGGCCTATTGGCCGGTGTTGCCGAAGGCTTACTTGCCTGCGGCAGCGAGGTAGTCAGGCATCTCAGCCGGATATTCCGGCCAAGCGCCGGCCTGAGTGCACACGAAGGCGGCGGTGTTGACGGCCTTGCGGTGAGCGTCGGCAAGCGAGTCGCCGAGCAGAGTGCGAGCGGTGAACGTGCCGGAGAAGGAGTCGCCGGCGCCGACGGTGTCGACCACCTCGACATGCGGGGTGTCCAGAGTGGAGACCTCGCCCTTGCGGGACATGATGGTGGAGTAGGCGGAGCCGGCGGTCAGAATCACGTAATCGAGATCGAACTCGTCCAGGAGCCAGCGGGAGGCATCCTCGCCGGAGGTGCCGCGAATGTCGAACATGTCACGCAGCAGCAGAAGCTCTTCGTCGTTGATCTTGAAGACGGTGGCGGCCTTGAGCAGCTCCTCGATGAGTTCCTTGGAGTAGTGGTCGCCGCGCAGGTTGATGTCGAAGAACTTCATCGCGCCCGGCTTGGTGTGCTTGAGTAGCTCGGTGATGGTGGCATGCGATTCGGGGGAGCGCAGGGCCAGGGTGCCGAAGCAGACGGCGTCGGCCTTGGAGACCACATCGATGAGCTGGCGGGTGTACAGGATGTGGTCCCAGGCCACGCCCTTGACGATGGTGTACTCCGGGATACCGTTCTTCAGGGCGACTTCGACGGTGGAAGTCGGCCAAGCGTTGCGCTGGATAACGGTGTTGATGCCGGCTTCGTCGGCCTTGGCGATCAGCTCGTCGCCGAGCTCATCCTCACCGACCGCGCTGATGGCCCAGCCTTCGGTGCCGTTCTTCATCGCGTGGTAGGCGAAGTTGACAGGGGCGCCGCCGGCTCGCTTGCCGCCCGGCAGCATGTCCCACAGCAGTTCGCCAAGGCTCAGAACGATTGGGGTAGTCATGGTTGGTTCCTTTCCTTATGGTTTCTCTGATTGCTGATTTCGTATGGAAATCTCTGGTCGGCGCTTCGGTCAGGAAACGTCGAAGAACACCGAGGGGTGTTCCAAAAACTGGGTGACCGCCACAGCCGCCGCTCCACAGACGGTGGAGTCAATCGGCAGGGTGGAGAGTGTTATGGAGGTGAAATCGTTGATTTCGGGGATGGCTCGTTCGGCCACCGTGGCGCGAACCGTGTCCAGCAGGAGAGGGCCAGCCTCGGATACGATATCGCCGATGATGATGTGTTCGGGGTTGAAAGCGTTGAAAATGGTGATGCAGCCGTAGCCGATATACCGTGCCACTTCGCGAACCATGGACTGGGCCGCGGCGTTGCCTTCGTTGGCTTTGGCGAACAGGGCTCGGGCGGCTTCGGCATGGGTCATGTCTGAGGCGTCCGGGATAACCGAGCCGTCCTCGATAAGCATGTCATGGATGGCCGGGGCAGAGCAGTAACGTTCCAGGCAGCCGACGTTGCCGCAATCGCAGGGCTTGCCGTTGACATCAACGGAGATATGGCCGATTTCGGTGGCTGCGCCTTGCGCGCCGTTGACGAGGTGGCCATTGTCGATGACGCCAAGTCCCACGCCTTCGCCGACCAGATAGTAGGCGAGGTAATCGTTGGTGTGGAATGCGGGGTCGAACAGGTAGTGGGCCAGCGCGCCGGCGCGGGCATCCTGCTCGATGAAGACGGGCACTCGGAACGCGGCGGAAAATTCGTTGATGAAGTTGATTTTGCGCCAACCCTGCATGCTCGAGACCACGGCGGTGCGGCCGACGTTACGCAGGTAAGGGCCGGGGATGGCCATGCCGATGGCCACGATGGACAGATCGTCATCAAGCAGCTCGCTGATGCGTTGGTGGATGGCCGTGATGGTGTCGCTGATGGTGTGGTCGTACACCGGGGGCAGGCTTTCGATGCTGAGCGCATTGCCGCACAGGTCGAACACGCCGATTTGCACGAGGGAACGGGCGAACTTGACGCCGATGACGCGGAAGCGAGCGGTGTCAAGTTTCAGCCCGATGGAACGGCGGTTCTTGGAGCCTTCCAGGTCGCCGGTCTCTTCAATCATGCCGGCTTCGATAAGCCGTGCGGTGATCTTGGTGATGGCGGCCGGCGTGAGTTCCAAGGCCTTGGCGATTTGTGCGCGGGAGCTGATGCCGTTGTGGTAGAGATGCTTGACGATGCGGGAGCGGTTGGATTCGGAAACGCTGGCCTGAGAAGTGGCGCGTGCGGTATCGTCTGCCATGTCATTCTCCTTTGTCCTGCGTCGTTGCCTGGGTGACATCCGCTCGTCTTTGAATCTGAACTTGATTAAGATATTAACGTAGTTAATTAATTTACGCAATCAACTCATGTTTCGGCGTGTCGCGTATGAAGCGCATGGCTTTCTGTAATTTGTTAAGATAGTTGTCAATGCATGAATGCATACTGATTCCAAGCATATTGTTCGACGAAGAACGGGGGATAGGCAATGACTGATAACACCGTGAACAATTTCAGGATTGGTGTTGATGTAGGCGGCACCAAAATCGAGGCGGCGCTTGTCGATGCGACGGGCGCGGTGTTGAACTCCGCCAGAATCCCTGCGCGTCATGGTAACGCTGCGGTGGTCGAGGACATTGTATCGGTCGCGCGGCAGGCCGCGGGAACCCGCTTTGACGAGGTCTCGGCAATCGGCATCGGCACGCCGGGCACGGTCGACTCCGCCACCGGACACGTGGGCAACATCGTGAATCTTGATGTGGTTTCTCTGGATATGGGCCCCGAAGTCTCCAGACTGGCAGGCGTGCCGGTGCATGTGGAAAACGATGTCAACGCTGCCGCAGTGGGTGCTGCAGTGCTGTTGGGAGGTGCGGATGGCTTGGACGGCACCATCGCGTTCCTGAATTTCGGCACCGGACTGGCTGCGGGCATCGTGCAGAACGGGGTGCTGCTGCATGGATATAGTGGGGCCGCAGGCGAAATCGGTCATATTCCGGTTGAGCCGCATCGTTTGAAGTGCCCCTGCGGCCAGTATGGGTGTCTGGAAACCGTGTGCTCGGGGGCTGCGGTGGGCAGGTTGTGGCCGAACGCCGATCCGCCGATGCCCGACTTGATTCGCTGCGCCAGCAGACGTGAGGCGAAGGCCGTGGATGTGCTGGATATGGTGGTGAGGGCCATTGGCGACACCATCCAGATTTTGGCTCAGTCGGTCGATCCCCGATTGATCGTGTTGGGTGGCGGTATGGCCAAAACCGGCGAACCGTTGGTTGAGGTAATTACCGCTGAGCTGCGTCGTCGAGAATCACAGTGCCGCTTTTTGGAGTCGCTGGATTTGCCGGCTCGGCTTCGTCTGGCCCCAGCGGGGCAGCCGGTGGGGGCCATCGGAGCGGCTATGGCCGCATAGTGCTGCCACCCGGTGCTGGCTATCTGACTATTTGGCCAGATACTGGAGCAGCACGGCGATGGCTTCTCCCTGCACGGTGATGTCCGGCCCACATTCGCAGCGCCTGATCACGGTATGCTTGTGGAAGGACGATGACGTGCTGGCGTCGAGATAGGCCTGGGCGGCGTCGATGAAGGTCGTGTTGATGATGTCCGGTTGCCCGAATATGCAGACGTCGGACATATCCAACAGGCCCGCGGGCATGGCCAAGGCCTGGCCGAGGTACCGTCCGGCGCGGGCGAGTATTGCCTGTCGCTCGTCATCGTCGACGTTGGCCATCTGTTTTCTCAGCGCATCGGCGGAAATCATGGTCTCCAGGCATCCACGTTTGCCGCATGGGCATAGTGGACCATTCAAGTCGATGGAGATGTGGCCGATTTCGCCCGCCGCATGCAGTTCGCCGATGACTGGGGTGTCGCTCAGCAGAATCGCCGAACCGAGGCCGCTGTCCATCCGCACGAACAGCATATTCGGCCCGCCCTGGCCGAAGAAGCGTTCGGTGAGCATGGCACTAGTGGCGTCATTGCTGACGGTGGTGTCGATGCCGAAATGCTCGTTGATGGGTGTGGCCAAATCGAGATTGCGCCATCCGCGCATCGTGGAGGATCGCACTACGCCGCCATCGACCACACCGGGGGAGGACACGCCGATGCCGATGACCTCGCCGTCGGACATGCCGAGCATCTTCTCGATGAGTTCGATGATGATGTCCACGGAAACATATGCTCCGGCATTCAAGGTGACTTCGGCGTGGCGCAGCGGTTGTCCAAGCAGATTGGTGACCGTGCCGTGAAGCAGATGCTCCTGCGTCAAATCAATGCTGATTATGCGCAGCCGGTTGGTGTCTATGCTCAGCAGCGTGCCTCGTTTGCCCTTGCCGCCGCTGGGCGCCTGGCCGGTTTCGCGCAATAGGCCTTCTTCGAGCATCTGGCCGACCACGTCAGACACGGCCACGCGGCTCAGTCCGGTGCGGCGGCCAAGTTCGGCGCGTGAATACTGTTTGGTAGGAAACAACAGGGTGAAAATAAGCTGACGGTTTTTGCGGCGTACGTCGGCGGGGGAGGCTTTGGCGGTACGGTCATCCGTCGCGGTGGCAAGACCGGGATACGACATACATTCCTCCTGCCTGAACGATGACTGCGCATGTGCCGTGGCGGCTGTATGTCTATATAACCACACGGTATGTGAGATTCCGCTCGGCGTTGAATCTGTTAGGGAACTTCACTAATACATTCCAGTGTACTCGATTGTTCTGGTTTGGGAACGCCGAGTGTCCGTACGTCCATAATTGTAAGTAGTATTAACAAATAACTGGTTAGGTTGATGCGAACATCGACATAATCGGATTGCACATTGTGGAAAGTGACAAAGAAGTTGCCATGAACCATGATGGGCGGCTTTGGGCAGAAGCCCGTGTCTAGCGGGCCTCATGAACGGAGGAAGATACCTATGCCGGAAATCATCATTGTCAAGAACGAAGCCGAAACAGGCGAGATTTATGGCCGTTGCGTGGCCGATCTCATCAAAGCCAAGCCGAACGCAGTGCTGGGCC
>BABC01000100.1_pt1 | contig 13372 bp, 11 predicted proteins | sample 270348 | NCBI WGS metagenome assembly BABC01 (sample SAMD00036532, study PRJNA27871) | human gut metagenome | isolation source: feces from healthy human sample In-B, Infant, Male
GCCGCAGCCGCCTAACCAAAACGTCTCCCGCAACGCAGTCGGGTCGCTGCGGGAGACCCCCACCAACCCGACAAACCCATGCAGTCCCCACGATCATCGAAAGGCACCCGACCATGACCACCAACACCATCCCCGACATCGACTTCGACGACTGGACCAGCGAACAGGAAGAAGCCGCACTCAAACAGCTCGCCCAGGCCGCGAAATGCAAATACGCCATCGGCGACAACCACTTCTACGGCAAATTCCCCGACGGCACCATCATCAGCATGCCATTGAACCTCAGCCTCGACGACGTCAACGACATCACCGAAGGCGACGTATCCAGCGTCGACCAGTTCACCCGCCTCATCGAAAAAATCGCCGGCAAGGACGACGCAAAGAAATTCCTCGCCCAACCCACACCATCCATGATCGACATGGCCAACAAATACTTCGAAACCTTCCAAAAACTCAACCAGCTCGTCCTGGAAAAATAACAGCCCTCGCCCGCCTCCACCATGAGCACCGGCAAGCGTTCACGGCCACATTCCGCGAACGCTACAACATCAGCGCCAACCAGATCGGCACCGCCATCGCCTACAGGGAAGCCTGGGACCTCACCGGCCAACTCCTCGACGACCCCGGCAACCCCCTGTGCGCCGAACTCGCCGACTGGGCATACCCCGCACGACTCATCGACCTGCTCCAACTCGCCGCCACCATAGGCGACGGCAAAGCAGCCGAAAACATCATGCCATGGACCATGCAACGCCACCGCAACCAGATCGAAGCCGCGAAAACCACACCGGACGAGATCAACAAGGCGCTCGCGGAGCTGGACGAGGAAATCATCATCCCCACCACCATCGAGGACATAACCGAATAGAGGGAGACCACCATGGCGAAGATCGTCGGCACCGGAGCCGTCCGCGTATTCCCCGTCATGACCGGATTCAAAAAAACCGTCAAAAACGAAATGGCGGGCTCCGGACGCGAAGGAGCCAAAGGCTTCGCCGACTCCCTCAAAGGCGCCGGCACGAAAGCCGGCAAACAACTCGGCAAGGAACTCGGCACCACCGCCAAGGACGCCATGAAAAACGTCGGAGGCGACCAGGTCAAACAACTCTCCAAAGACGTCGCCTCCGCCTCCGCCGCGGTCTCCAAAGCGAGGATCAAGCAGCAGACCACCACCGCAGCAGCCATCCAAGCCGAAAACGCATACGCGAACGCGGTCAAACAGCACGGCGCCGACAGCGCACAGGCAGCCGCCGCATCACAACGACTCGCAGCGGCACGCGAACGCGTCAAACTCGCCGACGTCGAACTCGCCGCAGCCACCGGCAACCTCAAATCCGCCCAGGAAACCCTCTCCACCGTTCAGAAGGACGCGGAAACACAAGCCAAAGCGCTCGCCATCGCGAACCAGAGCATGTTCGCGCGATTCAAGATGGGATTCCGGGATTTGGATGCAGGCAAGGACAACGCCACCGGGTTGGCCGGAGCGTTCGGCAGCCTCGCCGGCGCGATCAGCGGTCCGATCACCAGCGGGTTGAGCAAGTTCCGCGCCGGGTGGGTCAACGCCGACATGGCCATGCTCGACGGTGCGGGCGTCATGGGCAGGATCGGCGGCGCGGTCCATAAGCTGACCGGCACCATCACCGGCACGGTCGGCAAATGGGGCGGCATGATCGCCGCTCCGTTCAAGAACGGCGCCGCCATCGCCAAGCAGCTCGGCACCGACTTCTCCTACGGTCTCAACCAGCGGTTCGCGCCCGCCAAGGCCGCCATCGGCAAGTTCGCCGGCACCATCGCCACGCCGTTCAAGGCGGTTGGCGGCGCGATCGGCGGATACCTCGCCCCCGTGGGCAGCGCGGTCGGCAAGGTGTTCGACAAAATCGCCCCCATGGCGTCGAGCGCCGCCAACGGCATCAAAGGCGCGTTCAGAGCGGTCGGCACCGACATCAAGGCGAAACTGTCGAGCGTGGGCGACTCCGTCAAGGGCTTGGCCACGCTCAGTGTCGGCGGCCTGGCCGCAGGCGTGGGGGCGCTCGGCACCGCATTGATCGGGGTGGGCAAAAGCGCCGTCGGCGCGTATGCCAGCTACGAGCAGGCGGTCGGCGGCATCGACACCCTGTTCAAGGATTCATCCAAGACCGTGCAGGCGTATGCCGCCGACGCGTACAAGAACGCCGGCGTATCCGCGAACGACTACATGGCGCAGATCACCAGCTTCAGCGCCTCGCTGATCAGCTCGCTGGGCGGCGACACCTCCAAGGCCGCCGAACTCGGCAACACCGCCATGGTCGACATGTCGGATAACGCCAACAAGATGGGCACCGACCTCGGCAGCATCCAGCAGACCTACCAGAGTCTGGCGCGCGGCAACTACCAGATGCTCGACAACCTCAAACTGGGGTACGGCGGCACCAAAACCGAGATGGAACGCCTCATCTTGGACGCCAACAAGCTGCGCGAGGCCAACGGCCAAGCCGGCGACCTGAGCATCGACAAATTCAGCGACGTCGTGCAGGCCATCCACGAGGTCCAGAACAACCTCGGCATCACCGGCACCACCGCCAAGGAAGCCTCCACCACCATCGAAGGCTCCGTCGGCAGCATGAAGGCGGCCTGGCAGAACTGGCTCACCGAACTCGGCAAGAACGACGCCGACATGGGCAAGCTCACCAACCAGCTCGTCACCAGCATCGGAACCGTCATCAAGAACATCGGCCCCCGCATCGGCGTCATCGTCAAAAGCCTGATCGCCTCCCTGCCCAGCATGCTCGGCGAAATCACCAAAATCCTGCCCGAACCCATCCAACAGGCCATCGGCAAGATCACCGGACTGGCAAGCCAGTTCAAAACCGTACTCGCCCCAATCGGCGCGGCATTCCTCGCACTGGGAGCCGGCGGCATCGCACCACTATTATCCAAGATCCCGCTGCTCGGCGGACTGCTCGGCGGCTTGAGCGGACCACTGGCCATGCTCGGCGGCCCACTCGGCATACTGACCGCAGGCCTCGGCGCACTCATCGCCACCAGCCCACAACTGCAATCGGTATTCCGAGCGACCCTCAACCCGCTGCTCGAACAGTTCAAAACCATCCTCGACGGATTGAAACCCACATTCGACCAGATGGTTACCGCGATCGGCGGCATGATCCAACAAATCATGCCCGCCGTCACCGGATTCGTCGCGGCACTGATCCCCGTCATCGGCCAGGTCATCGCCACCCTCATGCCGATCATCCCGACCGTACTCACACCGATCATGGACGCCGTCACCCAGATGGCACCAGTGGTCGGCGGCATCATCACCACGATCATCGGATTCATCCAAACGACACTGCTACCCGCCGTCCAAGCGACCCTCCCGTACATCACCGGCGTCATCAACTCGATCGGCACCGTCGTACAAGGCCTCGTCAACATCATCAGCGGCGTCATCAACATGATCGCCGGAATTCTCAACGGCAACTGGACACAAGTCTGGGAAGGCTTCAAACAAGTCGTCTCAGGAGCAGTCCAAGCCCTCGGCGGCATCGTCTCCGGCATCAAGGACATCATCCTCGGAGCGCTCGCCGGTGCGGGCACTTGGCTGTTGAATGCGGGCAAGGCCATCATTCAGGGACTGATCGACGGCATCATGTCGATGATCGACGCCGCAGGTGATGCGATCGGATGGGTGATGGACAAGATCAGCTCGTTCATCCCGCATTCGCCGGCCAAACGCGGCCCGTTCAGCGGACGCGGATGGACCACCTATTCCGGCCAGGCCATCGTGGAAGGACTCGCCCAGGGTGTCACGGACAACGCGGGCAAGGCCGAACAGGCGATCCAGGCCGCCATGCAGCGTGCCCAGGCCGCCGCCGACGGCGTGGAACTCGCCTACCGGAGCGTCAAACCCGCAACCGTCACCAACCCAACCGGTACGACACCGAACACTGCCGGCCAGCGGACGAGGGAGGGGAACACGGTGAACGTGTCCATTGACGCGCACGGCATGAACAGCGCGGATATATTCAACGAATTCGACCTGCGCACCAAGGCCGCGGCAAGCGGCTGGGGAGGAGAGTAGCAGTGACCCGAATCACCATCGTCACCGATACCGACACCATCACGCTGCGCGACGACTACCGGTGGAAACACCACATCCATGCCATCAAGAAGAACGGCATCACCGGCCTGTTCGGCACCCCCGGCATGAAGGAATCCACCACATCGATCCCGCAACAGGACGGCGACTACTGGCCCAGCCGCATCACCCAGAAACCACGCTCGATAAGCCTCGACTGCGTCATCAGAGGCCTATCGAGCGCCGAAGCCGCACAGGAACGCGACCGCATCAACGCCCTGTTCGGCCATACCCTGACCATCATCGAGGAAACCGCCGCCGGCCCACGCCAACTCACCGGCATGCTCGCCGCAGACCCCGAACCCACCATGCGATGGAAGGAACAGGGTTTCGAATTCGGCCTGGTCATCACCTGCCCCGACCCGTTGAAATACGGGCAGCCGGTCACCTACACGGCATCCGGCGGCGTGATCCGCTGCCAGAACCCCGGCACGGCGGCCACATGGCCAAACGTGAGGATATCGGGGCATGCGACCTCGCTGACGTTGTCGTATGCCGGGCATCGCGTGCAATGGCAGGGCGATGCGCAGAATCTGGCATTGGATTTCCGGGACATGATACCCAGCGCGGGCATTGTCACCTATGACGACGCATTCCAGATCCCGTCGGGCGGCGCCGTCGTATCGGCCGTCGTCGTCGGCGGGGGAGCGGTGTTGATGATCGTTCGACCGGCATGGAGGTGACCTCATGGCATCACAGTTTGCCCCGTTGACGGTGCATGTGTACGAGCCGGTCACCGGCCGGCATCTCTACCGGCTGCCCTACACGGCGGCCGACTGGACGGAATCATTGAACCAGCCGGGATCCATGAACGTGACCGTCGACTACACGCGGACCGCCGCCAGACTCGGACTGTTCGAATCCCTGCGCTGCTGGAAGGCGCTGATCGCGTTGCAACGCGCCACCAATGGCGGTTTCGAAGTGGTGCATGCGGGCCCGTTGACGGACTGGGAGTGGGATGCCGAGAACCGGAGCCTGAAGCTCACTGTGGGCGGCGGCCTGACCCTGCTGACCAAACGACTCGTCATCAACCATGCGCTCAAGGACTCGTGGCGCGACGGGAGCATGCTCCTCGACGAGAAACACCCCGCCGGAGACATGGACCTCACCCTGAAAGGCAGCTACGCGGACATCGCACGCGGATTGACCGCCGAGGCCATGCAATGGGGCAGCCTGCCCATCGGCTTGCCCGCGACGACCGGTGGCGACAGGACCCGCACCTACTACGCGTGGGATCTGGCCACCTGCGCCGACCGGATCCTCGACCTGACCAACCTCGAACACGGCATCGAGATACGTTTCGACCCGCGTGTCAAACCCGACGGGAGTCTCATATTCGACCTGCATGCCGGAAACGAGCTCATTGATTCAACGCACCAGTGGAACGCGGTGATACCCGGCCAGCGCGTCATCCTCTCCTCGGTGGCTGGGGCCGGCGGGTCGATGACCTCGCAGGCGTGGCTCACCGGCGGCAAGGACGGCGACAAGACCCTCATGTGCCGGCGCACCACCGCCCGGCTCACCGACCAGGGTTACCTGTTCTGCCAGTCCGCGGATACCACGCACACCACGGTCAGCGATTTGAAGACGCTGCAGGCCCACGCATTGGGAGACCTCGCCCAGGGCGCGTTCCCCGCGGAAACCTACAAGGTCAAGGTCGGTGAGGAACACCATGTGAAAGTCGGCGACCATGCCGACCTGCGCGTCGAGGACGACCACCTCGGCTCCCGGTTGCTCAGACTGAAGATCACCGACCTGAGCGGCTCGGCAGACAGCGACTGGCTCACCCTGCAGGCCCAGGAAAGGAACGAGACGTGAGCGGAATCAACCAGACCCGCGCCATACCGGCGGGAACGCACGCCGTATGGTGCGGCGACAGCGTCACCCAGGGCACTGGTGCCAGTGCGACGGCGAAACGGTACAGCACGCTGGCCAGCGGCGAACTGAACCTGACCGAACACAACTACGCGAAAACCAACGCCGGATACCTGATCGACGGCAACACCATCAGTATGCAGCTCGACGCGGCCAACGCGGATGCCGGCTATCCACATGATCAGGTCGGCTACGTGTTCCTGATGGCCGGATTGACCGACTCCTACGAGTCATTGGCCAACATGCAGCAGACGGTCGCGGACACGATCGCCAAAGCCAAGAGGCTGTTTCCCGTGGCGCGCATCGTCGTGGGCGTAGGTCCCGGCTGCATCCCCGATGCCACCGATGCCGAGGCGATCGCGCGACAGGGGCATGTGCTCACCGCGATCACCCTCGCGGGCACCTCGGCCGACGCGCTCGTCATCCACAACATGCGCGCCATCTGTGGCTCCGACCACGACATGCACGCCACCGGCATCAACCCAAACGACGAAGGTATGAGGCTCCTCGCACAAGCCGTCGTCACGAGCGTCGACGCCGACAAGGGCGAACCCTTGGATACGCCGGTCACCGATCTGACCCGCGTGTACTCGTCGCCGGGCGCCGACTGGGCCTCCCGTCAGGTCAACGCGCAACGCAAACGCGAGGCATCGAAGAAAGAGGCGAACCGGCCCACCGGCACCGAACTGACCCAACTGACCTCGAAACTCGACGAACTCACCCAGGCACAGGGCCTGCAGCAGGTCATACTGCAGCAGCAACAGGAACAGTTGGCCGAGCAGCAGCGGATGCTGAAGGAGCAGCAGGATCAGTTCGCGGCGCAGCAGAAGCAGTTGAAGTCGGTGCAGGACCAGCAGGCGAGCATGCTCAGCACATTGCAGTCGCAACAGACCCAGCTGGGCCAGATGCAAAGCAATCTTGAGAACAGCATTCGCTCGTATATCAACACGAACCTGGTCCCGACCCTGAACGCGAACTTCGCGAAGGTGGACGACAGGTTCGACAAGCTCGAGGCGAGGGTCGGCAAGCTCGAACAGGGCACGCCGGCGTGACCTGTGGATTGATCGGAGGCATCTGATGGCAGTTTTCGGCAGGAAGGTGGGTCGCGCGGACCTGCGCCTGGTGCGTGGGGACAGCGAGCGTTTGGGTGGCCGGTGGCGGCAGAGGTATCCGGACGGGACCGTGAAGGCGGTGGATCTGAGCTCGTGGAGCGGCGTGGTCGAACTGCGCAGTCCGGATGGTTCGGAGTTGTGGTATTCGCGTGCGTGCGGGGAGATGACATCGGACGGGTATGCGATTGCGGACATCCCGCCTTCGGCGTTCGCGGACGCGGTGTGGGCGTCTCGCCGGGCCGGCCAGTGGAAGGTCACGGTCACGTCGCCGGACGGCGGGACCAGGCGCACGTTGGGCTGGGGCTATTACGCCCTGTCGGATTGAAAGTCTCGCGAAAGGATTTGATATGATGGAGCAGATAGTGGACATCATGGAGGCGAACATGCCCGTGTCGTCGGACGTGGCGGCCGTGGCGAGGTCGGCAGGCGGCGCGGCGGGCGGTGAGGCGGCCGGTCGTGTGGTCGGCTCGTTGCGCTCGAATCTGTCCGATAAGGTCGACAAGTCCGGTGTGGGTCAGGTGACGATGCTGAACCTGTCTCAGGAGGTCAAGGAGGCGTTGACCGGCGGGAGCGTGCCGGTGGTGGGCGAGGGAAGCGTGTCTTCGGGCGCGATTCAGCCCGGTGCGGTGACCGATGACAAGATCCCGGTCGGCGAGGTCACGTCCAAACGCGTCTCGTCCGTTTCCGGGTTGTCGTTCGAGCGGCTCACGTCGTGGGAGAACATGCTGGACGTGCGTGGATGCGAGGCGTTCAAAAGCTCCTCGATCGGCTCGACCGGCAACGAGCTGTCCATCGTCTCCGGTGATTCGATAAGGATCAAGCCCGTTGCCGGTGATTCCTGCATGGCGTTCCTGGTCCCGATTCTCGACGTTCCCGGTGAGATATCCGTGAAACTGCGAGTATGGCCGAAACCGGCGCGGTCCGTCTACAGTCCGACCAACTTCACCCCTGGAATATCGGTCAGGATCTGGGATGCCCGGAATGGCGCCCAGAATGATCTGGCGCTCGGTAGCGTTTACATGAAGGTCGACGACGGTCTGACGGCCGTGTATCGCAGCGACGCCAATCCTAACGGCAACGGCTTCCTCTTCGTCCAGATCCCCGTCGAAGCATCGGAATGCGGAACGGTGTTCGGCGTCACGATGCTCGCATCGGGAGGGCATGGGTTGTGCTTGGGGTCGGAACCCGTGGGATTCGATCGCGTGACCCCGTCGGTGATCCGCGATTTCACCTGCATCCAGTCAACCGTGCAGGCTACGGGAACCATCAACGGTGATTCCGCGTCATGGACGCCGAATATAAATGGTGGCGGCGTGAGTTCGTCCAGCCCGTTGTCGAATCTGGTGGACGCGTCGATGGGGATGCTCGAGGTCGCGTTCCACTGCGACCGCGAGGTCCTTGTGTACGCGTTGACCAAGGACGACGACAACAGTCTGCACCAGCACGCCGACCTGATGCAGAGGGTCGGTCCGGGCGACGTGAGGGTCGTATGGGATCTGGCCGAGATCGACGCGCACAAGGGCCATCCCATCGACCGGGTATGGATCGTTGGCGCTGAAGCCGGGGTCGAGTACACCATCACCGGGGTGACGTTCCGTATGGTCGACGAGTTCGAAGGGGACGGCGACCTGCGCGGCACGTTGCGACGCGTCCAGGCGCTCGCCGCAAAGCCGGCCGGGCAGTTGAGGCTCGTCAGCCCGGACGGCACCCGGTGGCGGCTGACCGTGGGCGACGACGGCGTCCTGGGCGCGGTGGCCGACACGCGCGTCGTCACGAACGTCGCCATCCTCGGCAACAGCCTGACGGCCAACGGGATCGCGGGATGGTCGTGCGGCATGGCAGCGAGCGGCCCCGAGACCGACTGGGTATGGCTCACCGTCCAGCGCCTCAGGGACCGCAACCCTGCCGTAACGTTCCACTGCTGGGACGACGAGGACCGGAGCGGCGACACCGTGAGCAGGGGCAGCTGCAACCCGTTCGAGACAAACGCCGGGCAGGCGAGCATCGCGACACTCGTCGGGAACGTCCCCGCGGACGCGGGCCTCGTCATCCTGCAGATCGGCGACAACGTCAACACCGACGAACGCAAGACCAAATACCGGGCCAACATCAACGGCCTCATGACCGCCATCCGCGCGAAGGCCCCGGACTGCATCCTGGTGTACCTGGGCAGCTGGTTCGCCAAACCCGACCTCGAGACCGAGGTGTCCGAGGCGTGCGAACGATCCGGCGCGCTCCGGGTCGACATCGCCGACCTGCACACCCAGGCCAACCAGAACACGGTCGGCGCGTCCTGCACCTGGCCCGACCGCACCACGCACGTCATCGACAGCAGCGGCGTGGCCATGCACCCCGGCGACCTCGGCATGAAGGCCATCGCCGACCGGCTCTGGCAGACCCTCGACCCACTCGTCAAACAAGCATGAAGCCACAACGGAAAAGGAGACACCACATGACCATCACGGGAACCAACCAGGGGGGGGGTAATCCTCCCTAGCATCATCCGTTTCTCCCTGAGGGGAGGCGTGCGGTGAGCGAGCAGATCGTGGACCTGATCGAGGCCGTCATGCCGGGACCGCGCGGCCTGACGGGACCGCAGGGGCCGGTGGGGTCCGGCGTGGTGCCGGAGGACGAGGCTGTGGCCGGTCTGGTGTCGGCGTCCTCGTCGGCCACGGCCGGCGCGTTGGACCTCGCCGTGCCGGCACGGTCCGGCGTGGTGCGTCTGCTGGTGTTCGGTGACAGCTGGACCGCGTACTACGGCCAGCAGCTGCCGTCCGCGATCGCGTCCAAGCTGCACGCGGCGTGGTGGAAGTGCTACGGGGTCAGCGGCGCGAAGATGGGCGACATCGCCCAGCAGATAGCCCAGGCCGGAGCGGACGAGTCGTTCGACAACGCCACGGTCACGCACGTCGTGATCGTGGGCGGCACGAACAACATCTTCGATCCCGGGCAGGGAAGCGACTCCGCCACGCTCCGCGACCAGGCCGCCGACGTCGTCGACAACCTTACCGCGTATTATCCGCACGCGCGATGCCATTACTTCCCCGACAACAGCCGGACCGCGAACGGCGGGCGGACCGGCGGTTACTTCGACATCGTCCAGCAGTTCTGCCAGTTCAGCGACGTCGTCTGCCATCCCGAGACCCTGTGGCTGCTCGCCTACGGCAACTTCGAGTTCTACCGCACGGACTCCACGAATAGGGAGAACCTGCAGCACCTGACGCGGAACGGGTACGACTGGCTCGCCGGGTACATCGCCGCCTGCGTGCGCGGCGGCGACACCACCCGCTACGCCATGCGCTGCACCAGCGCATGCGACTTCCAGTACCGCGCGGACTACTTGAAAGCGGTCTCCCCGGATTCGGAATACGAGTTCATCGGAGACCTGAAGATCTATGGCGGCGCTTATACGTCAACCATGATGCGCATCACGTACGATGGCGGCATGACGCAGGTGTCCCTCCAACTGGCCGGACTTGCCTGGACAGCCAAGGGCGTACCGCAATCCACTCAACGCTACGCGCTGCTCGACCTGCAGACCTACCCCATCAGCGCGGACACGGCCGCGTTCGAATACGCCCAGTACAAGACGAACCTGACCATCCCGCCAGTACCGGTCACGGGCCACGGGGTCGCGTGGCTCGGCACCGACGGGCAAATCACAGACGACGCATCTCCCGTGCTCCCCGTCACGGGCACGCTCGCCGCCGGGGAATACGGCAGCCTGCGCATGCGCGTATTCGCCGACAAGGGCGACACCACCAGCCCATGGCCCTCATTCAACAGAATCAACCTCGACTACACCCCATACCGGAACATCTGACACGGTCGGAACGTGATCGGAAGACGATCAGTCGGTACCGTCCGGCGTCCCGTCGCCGTGCCGGACGATCTTGTAGTCGCCCTCCTCGGCGTATATGGCGATGAGATCGTCCAAACCGTCCGCGTATCCGAGTTCGCACAGGGAGGAAAGCTCGGTCCCGACGGTGGTGAACGCGTATCCGGAACCGAACCGCGGCAGCCTGCGCCCGGTCGGTTCGAGCGTGATGACCACCGGCTTTCCTTGGGGACGGTAGCGCACGTACAACGGCGCTCCCGGATTCGCGGCCCCGGCGTACATGTCGCCGTTGGCCTGCGATGTCAGGTTCGCATGTTCCAACGGTGCGAGCCTGCGAATCCACGGGCCATTGGACCATATCGTGTCGTCGTCGATGGCGTCCATCTCCGTCGACAGCAGCGGGATCGGCCTCCAATCATGGCCGTCGGTACGCCATTCCACGCTCCACGAGCACAGGTAGCGGAACAGTCTGGCATCGTCCGCGCTCATGTCCATGAGCGCGCGCAACGCCCGTTTCGAGAAGCTCCCGGGACTGTCAATCTCCCCGGACAGCAGTTGGGCCCACATGTTTTGAACGTCCATGTCGTACGCGTGCGAGGCGCCCTCCTCGAACGTGTCCCACCAGTCCGGCTGCAGCCGATCGACGCCGGACACATCCACGCTGCCGGCACGGCACGCGTCCTCGGCCATGCGTCCCACCGCGTTCAGGTTCTCGAAACCGTTGACCGTGCGCACGTACTCCCAGGCCAGCGCGTGCTCCTCCTCATCGGACAGCACGTCGTCGCCGAACAGGCGGCGCGCGTCCCTGACGGACTTGCGGAATATCGCCCGTTTGCCACGCGTTCCGTCCCCGGACCGAACAGCCTCGCTGATCGACGTGACCAGTTTCGAGATGCCCGTCGTTGCATGTTCCACTCCTTCGCCGATGGCCTTCACCTGGCCACCCGGCGTCAACACGTCATCACTCATACCTCAGAGCTTACGCCGAAAGGAACGATTTATGACCCCTCCAGCCGGTACCCCGTTGTGGGCGGTGATCCTGATCGCGGTGGTGCCGAGTCTGGCCACGGTCATAGTGGCGGTGATCCAGTCGCGGCAGATCCGCGGGCTGCGTGACCAGCAGTTGGCCACGAAGTGTGAGATCACGAACGACCATCAGGCGCCGTTGCGCGTGGACATGGACGAGAAGCACGAGAAGGTCATGGACGCGATCGACGCGCTGCGCGCGGACATGAACGGCGAGTTCAAGACGGTGAACGAACGCATCTCGAACTCGGAGCGCGAGCACCTGCAGTTGCGCGAGGAGATACGCGAACTCAGAAGGGAGGAACCGTGAACGTTCCCGTCATCGTCGTGTCCCTGCTCGTGATCGCCGTGTGGCTCGTGGTCCATGGCGGCGACGACCGCTGGTAGGAAGCGACGCCGCATAAACAGGTTTGGCCCCGGTCCGGGATCATCCGGCCGGGGCCTCGTCATATCCAATGAACGAAAGGAGAGGATATTGGTCCGTAACAGGAACCGTCCGAACATCATCATCCGCGTGATCGCCCTGCTCGCGGCCGTCCTGCTGGGCCTGTCGCCCGCATCCGCGCTCGCCGCGGACATGATCGACGTGAGCTCGTGGCAGACGGGCATCAACGTGACCACCACCGGCGCGCAGATCGTTGTCGCCAAGGCCACCGAAAGCACGAACTACGTGAACCCGGACTGCGACCGCGTGGTCCAGCAGGCGCTCGCTGCCGGCCAGGGCGTGGGCGTGTACCACTTCGCGAACACGGCCAACAGCCCGCAGGCCGAGGCCGCATGGTTCAACCGCAACACCGAGGGGTACATCGGCAAGGGCATCGTCCCGATCCTCGACTGGGAGCCCTCACAGCCGTGGAACGTCGAATGGGCCGCGCAGTGGGTCGACGCCGTACGCGCACGCTGGGACACCATCCCGATCATCTACATGAACCAGTCCACCGAGAACTCCTACGACTGGAGACCGCTGGTGGAGCGGAACGTCGGACTGTGGGTCGCGGCGTACACGCTCGGCTACACGCCGATCTACGGGTTCAACCCGCCGAGCCGGCAGCCGGTGCTGCAGAACTGGCCGTTCGCGGTCGCCTGGCAGTACACCAGCTCCGGACACGTCAACGGCTGGTCCGGCAACCTCGACCTGAGCGTCGTGTACGGCGATCTGGAGACCTGGTACGCGTACGCCGGCAGCCGACCCGACGGCACCGTCAACCCGACGCCAGCGCCCGAACCTGCGCCAGAACCGACGCCGCAGCCGTCCACCGGCTCCTGCGGGTCCGGACTGCCGCGTCATCCAGTCCGGGCAGTACGTCTCGATGGTCTGGGCCGACTGGTGGAACGTCAGCGTCCCGAGCGGCCATCCGAACCGCGTGTTCCCCGGCGATACCGTCTGGCAAAACGGCGGCGCCG
>BABC01000295.1_pt1 | contig 13341 bp, 12 predicted proteins | sample 270348 | NCBI WGS metagenome assembly BABC01 (sample SAMD00036532, study PRJNA27871) | human gut metagenome | isolation source: feces from healthy human sample In-B, Infant, Male
GGTCGCGGTGAATGCGGCTACGGTCGGACGTGCCGGCAGGTTGNCGATGAATTCGCCGATGCCGAGGTAGGACGAGCGGAAATCCTGTCCCCACTGGGATACGCAGTGTGCCTCATCGACGGCGACCAATGAGATTGGCGTACGGCTTGCGAAGTTGCGGAAACGTTCGGTTTCCAAACGTTCCGGAGCGACATATAGCAGTTTGATGAGGCCTGCCGAGGCCTGCGCGAATACGGACGACTGTTCGTCCGGCGTTTGCGTGGTGTTGATGAACGCGGCCGGAATGCCGGCGTCGTTCAAGGCATCGACCTGATCGCGCATCAACGAGATCAGCGGTGAGATGACGATGGCGACGCCCGGCAGGATTGTGGCTGGAATCTGGTAGCAGACGGACTTGCCCGCACCGGTCGGCATGACGCCGAGCACGTCGCGTCCGGCGATGATGGAGCCGACGATGCCGGATTGCCCGGGACGGAACGCTTCATAGCCGAAATATTGTTTCAGTGCGTCCAGTGCCCGGGAATCCGTTATTGCCGTCATGCCCCTTAGTGTAGCAATCAGATCTGGCGGAACGCCTGCTCGAGGTCGGCGATCAGGTCGTCGGCGTCTTCGAGCCCGACGGACAGGCGAACCAGATTGGCAGGCACTTCAAGGGTGGTACCGGCCACGGAGGCGTGGGTCATGGCACCCGGATGTTCGATCAGCGATTCCACACCGCCCAGGGATTCGGCCAACGTGAACACTTCGGTGGCGCCAGCGAACTTCTTGGCCGCTTCGAAACCGGCCGCGATCTGCACGGAGATCATGCCGCCGAAGCCGCCGTGCATCTGACGTGCGGCGATCTCGTGTCCCGGATGGGATTCAAGACCCGGATACCATACACGTTCCACTTCCGGACGGGTTTCGAGCCACTGCGCCACCTTGAGCGCATTGCGGCTGTGCTGTTTGACACGCAAGTCAAGGGTCTTCAGGCCTCGGATGTCGAGCCAGGAGTCGAACGGGGACGGCACGGCACCGGCTGCGTTCTGCAGGAAGGCCACCTCGTCTCGGGTCTCCTGTTCGTTGAGGACCACGGCGCCGCCGACCACGTCGGAGTGGCCGCCGATGTACTTGGTGGTGGAGTAGACGACCACGTCGGCACCGTCGGCCAACGGATGCTGCAATACCGGCGAGGCGAACGTGTTGTCCACGACCACCTTGGTGCCGTGCGCATGCGCCACTGCGGAGGTGGCGGCGATGTCGGTGATGTTCAGCAACGGGTTGGAGGGGGTTTCGACCCAGATGTACTTGTACTGCTTCTTGCCCAGCGCAGCGGAGACGGCCGCAGTGTCGGTGATGTCGACCACATCGAGGCCGATGCCCCACGGCACGAACACCTTGGACAGCAATCGATAGGTGCCGCCGTACACGTCGTTGCCGAGCAGAATGTTGTCGCCCGGCCTGATGGTGGAACGCAGCAGTACATCGATGGCGGCCAGGCCCGAGGAGAAGCTCAGCGCATACCTGGCACCTTCCACTGCGGCGAGCTGCTCGTCGAAGGAGTTGCGGGTCGGGTTGACGGAACGGCTGTAATCGTAGCCTCCGCGTAGTCCGCCGACGCCGTCCTGCTTGAACGTGGAGGTCATGTAGATTGGCGTGACCACGGCTCCGGTGGTCGGGTCGGGTTCCTGTCCGGCGTGGATGGCACGGGTGGCGAGTGCGGTGGCGTTCAGGGCTGCGGTGTTGGTCGAGATGGTCATGATGGGAACTCCTTGGAAGTAGCGGATGGTCTGGGTTGAACGGATGATTGACATGATGATGGATGTCCGGTATTACAGGTACTGCTCGGCCAAGCTTGGTTTGGTGGTGCGTTCCACGATGTCGGCGAAGCCGTTGGCGCGCATCCAGTCGTCGTCGAAGATTTTCTCCATGTATCCACGACCGGAATCCGGCAATAGCACTACGACGGTCTGGCGCTCATCCAAATCGTGCTCGCGGGCGTACTTGATGGCCGCCACGACGGCCATGCCGGACGAGCCGCCGACCAGCAGGCCTTCCTCGCCTGCGAGTCGACGGGTCATTTCGAAGGCTTCGGCATCGTTCACCTGCACGATCTCGTCAGGCAACCCACGGTCGAAGGCCTTGGGATAGAAGTCCTCGCCGACGCCTTCGATCTTGTACTGGTGCACGTCGTCGGGATTGGAATAGATGGAGCCTTCCGGATCGGCTCCGATGACCTGCACGGCTCCGTCGGAAACGTCCTTCAGGTATCGGCCGGTGCCGGAGATGGTGCCGCCGGTGCCGATGCCGGCCACGAAATGCGTGATCTTATGGTCGGTGGCCTGCCAGATTTCCGGGCCGGTGGTGTGGTAGTGGCTTTCCGGGCCGTTCGGATTGTCATACTGGTTCGGGCGATAGCCGCCGGGAATCGCCTTGGCGAGGCGTTCGGCCACCTGATAATAGGAACGCGGGTCGTCCGGACCGGCGTCGGTGGGGGTCACGACCACTTCGGCCCCATAGGCGCGCAGTACGGCACGCTTGGCTTCGGAGACCTTGTCGGGCAGGGTGAAGATGGTACGGTAACCGCGCTGCTGCGCCACCAGAGCCAGACCTACGCCGGTGTTGCCGGAGGTCGGCTCCACGATCACCCCGCCGGGCTTTAGTTCGCCGCTTCGCTCGGCCGCATCGATGATGCGTTCGGCGATGCGTCCTTGGACGAACCGCCCGGATTGAAGTATTCGACCTTGACCGCGATGGTGGCCTTGATGCCGTCGGTCACATGGTTGAGTTTGACGAGCGGGGTGTTGCCGATGAGTTCGGCCAGGGAATCGTGGATGGTCATGGCGTTTCCTTTGTGCAGTGTGGTTTCGGGGGCTTTCGATATTCAAGCGTCGTGTTCGTTGTGTTCGAGAAGCTCGCGATGTCACGTGCAGTGTTGAAACGGGACTCGTTGTGATGTCGTATGTTCTTCGCTCGTCCGCACCGTACATGGTTATGGGATTCGTTGCGTTGCGCATGTTTTCCAACCGCGGCACTCATGCCGGTGGAAGAACGAAAGGCTGACGATTCACAACCGTCTGCAGCATGCAGACGCTGAAGAATGTCCTATCTCAAGTTATGCGTCAATGAACCGCGCGCCCCTCGGGCGGTTGGTTAGCGACAGCAACAACATGAGAAATTGAACATGGCTCAAACAATACCACACCCTCGGACATCGGCGTGTCACCCCCTGCGCAACACGGTCACCACCACACCGGCAACAGCTGCGACACGTGAACGCTCGACGCTTAACCGATTTCGCAAAGACCGGCATGAATGACCTTACCGATGAGCCTACTAACCTCTCCCCATCGTTTCCGCACAAACGGCATCTTGGACTTGACGCCGCCTTGCAGGGTCGTCAGATACGCTTCTGATACGGTTCATCCGCTATGGTGCACGAGAGAAGGAACCCGCGTACTCGGGCATCAGGGGGGAAAACATGAATCCGGCACACGTACGAAACCCATTCGCATGGGCATCCGCGTCCGCGGATTCAACGTACGTCATCGAATTGCGGCATCTGGCCGTCATCACCCTCATCATCGGGACATTGATGGCGCTGGTACTCCTGTACGTGCTGCATGAACGTCGCAACGCGCAACGCGCACTGCAGCACGAAATCGATCTGGCCATCAGCAAAACCATCACACTCGCCGGGCAGCCGCATGTCATCTTCAACTCACTGACCGCCATTGAGGAGCTATGTGATGAGGATCCTTCCAAGGCCCGCCGCATCATCGCCGACTTCTCCGCATATCTGCGTGGCAATCTGTCGGTATTCGGCAACGACCAGACCGTACCGCTCATCGACGAGGTCGCTTTCTGCAAGTCATACATCAAGTTGGAGCAACTCGATCCGACGGAAACCATCCACGTCGATTGGCGACTTGAGGAGCAAGCGTTCCGGATTCCTCCCATGTCCTTGCAGACGGTCATCGAATACATGCTGCTCTATGGCAGAACTTCCAAAAGCGGCCTTCATCTGACGGTCAGCTCATGGAAGGAACGGCAATACTGGTACGTACAGGTCATGTCCGACGCGCCATGCACCCGTCTGAAGGACGACCGGCAGGCGATCATCGATCTCAGCAACGTCCGCGAACGGATGCGGATGCTATGCGGCGGCGATCTGGTCGTACAACGGGATGCCGATCACGCAATGCTCATGTTGACCATCGCGCAACGGACGGGCCAGCCAAATCGCATCGGTTACAGCGAGGCCGCCCGAATCAGCTCACGGGTGTAGTCGCGCCGCGGAGCGTCCAGCACCTCACCGGTCAGGCCGCTCTCCTCCACCCGTCCGTCATGCAGTACCACGATGCGGTCGGCGATATGCCGTACCACGCCAAGATCATGCGAGACCATAATCAACGCCATGTCCGGCTCCGCCTGTCGAATTCGCCGGAAGGAATCAAGAATTCGGATTCTTGCGGCCACGTCAATGGCGCTCATCGGCTCGTCGGCAAGCAGAATCCGCGGATGATCCACGATGGCGCGTGCTATCGCCGCACGTTGCGCCTGCCCGCCGGAAAGATCCATGGGAAAACGGTTGAGGAAATCCTTCGGATCCAAATCGACCATACGCAACGACTCGGCCACGCGGGCGCCCACGCGCTCGTCCGACCAGTCGGGATGATGCAGACGCAACGGCTCGGCGACGGAACGCTCAATACGCCAACGTGGGTCAAGGGAGCCGAACGGGTCCTGGAACACCAGACCAGACTGCCGGCGCAATCGTTCCGCGCCACCGACGATGCCAACCCCCTGATAGGCGATGTCGCCGCCATCCGAGGATTCCAGTCCGAGCAACACCCGCGTAAGCGTGGTTTTACCGGAACCGGAACCGCCGATCACCGCCAGGCACTCACCTGCATAGACATCGATATCGACACCGAACAACACCTGCCTGCGGTGCTTTCCCGAACCGAAATACTTGTCGATGCCACGCCCCTGCAACACGATGTCAGACACGATCGGACTCCTTCGTCGTAAGCGACAGTTCCCGAGCCGCCTCAACCAGCCGTATGGCCTGCCCGGTATGCGGCGAAGCCAATAGATCCGCCGTTGCCCCCGATTCGACGATGCCGCCGCGCTCAAGCACATAGCATCGTGTGGTCGCATGATGCAATACCGCAAAATCATGCGTGATGAACAGCATGGAGGCTCCGGCATCGTCCACCAGCGAAGTCAACAGGCCGACGATCTGCCGCTGGGTGATGGAATCCAGCGCCGTAGTCGGCTCGTCCGCAATGATCAGATGAGGGGAGGTGACCAGCGCGGTCGCGATGCCGACGCGCTGCTGCTGACCGCCGGACAGTTCATGCGGATACTTGCGCAACACATCCTCGTCAAGCCCCACCTTGGCAAGCATGACCCTGATGCGCTCCGCACGTTCCGCCGCCGTCAGATCGTAATGCAGATACAGGGGAAGGCCGATCTGCTGTGCCACGGTCATCACCGGATTCAGCGCCGCAGCCGGATTCTGGAACACCATGCCCACATAACGGCCACGCAAATCGGCGATATCGGCGTCGGTGGCGCCGACGATCCGCCTGCCACCCATTTCGATGGAGCCACTCACCTGCGCAGTGGCTGGCAGCAGCCCCATCATGGCCTTGGCAATCATGGATTTGCCGGAACCCGACGAGCCGATCAGTCCGACACGCTCGCCGTCGGCGATATCCAGATCGACATGGCTGACGATTGTTTTGCCGCCGATGACGATGGTGAGATTGCGGATGGTTACGCTCATGCGACCTCCCTCAATGCCGGATTGACCAGCGGATCGATGGCGTCACGCAGGGCATCGCCGAACAGATTCAACGCTATGACCACAAGCGTCACGACCAGGCCCGGCCATACCACGGCCAACGGGTGGATGCTGATGAACCGCACGGATGTGGCAAGGGAATGTCCCCAGCTGGGGACGCCCGCGCCGACGCCGACGCCGAGATAGGTCAGGCCGGCCTCCGCAAGCAGCGAGGTTCCGGCGCTCATCGACAGCTGCACCGACAGTACCGGCAACGTGTTCGGCACAATATGCGTGAAGAACACGCGAATCGGGCCGGCTCCCGACCATATGGCCGATTCCACGTATGCCGAACGTGCAGCCAGCAGAGCGGAAGGTCTTAGGATTCGCGCCAGATTCAGCCCGTACGCGAATCCGCAGGCGGCGACGATCACCACCGCGGACGCGCCGAACGGTACGGACAGAATCAGTGCGACGAGTACCGTCGGAATCGAAATCAACGCATCCACGACGACCACGGAAACCGATGAGAACGCGCCATGACGCGACACCATGGCGGCGACGAGCAGCAGGCCGAACGCGGCCGAGACCGCCACCGTAAGTACGGCGATCATGAGATTCGTACGAGAACCGGCCATCAGCCAGCTCAGTACGTCCGCACCCACACCATCGGTACCCAACAGGTGCGCAGAGGACGGCGAGCCCCATGTGTTGAAACCGTCGGTGGCCAACAGCGAATACGGCGTCCATGCCAATGAAACCGCCGACACCAGCAGCCACAGACCCATCATGATAAGCGCATAGCGGCCGCCCGCACGGTTCCACATGGATTGCAGCACGACTCGCAGGGCATGCATACGATCGTTCATGAAAGCACCTCACCTGAACCAATGGTCGCATTCTTCAGTCGCGGATCGAGCATGCGATGCAGCAGGTCGACCAGCAGTCCCAGAAACAGGAAAAACGCCGCCAGCAGGAACAGTTCGCTCTGCACCGCGGTCAGATCCCGATTGCCGACGTCGGTGACCAGCATCGAGCCGAGGCCAGGAAGCGCGAACAGGTTCTCCACCACCATCACCCCGGTGACCATCTGCGCGAAGGTCAGGCCAATCACCGACACCAGCTGCGGAATCGCCAGACGCAAAGCCACACGCAACACGGCCTGCCTGCGCGTCATGCCGCACGCCATGGCCATGGCGACCGCCTGGGAGGAAGCCATGTCCCCCACCGCGGCACGCGTGTAACGCATAATCGAAGCACCGGCGGTAATGCCTGTGGCCAACGCCGGCAAAACCAACGCGGCCATCGCGCTCAGCGGAGCGGCCCATCCCGCGTCCGGGAATCCCTGCGAAGGCAGCAATCCCATCAGTCCAATGCCCTTCGAGAACAGCAGAATCAACAGCAAGCCGCCCCACAGCGCCGGAATCGCACCGGCTACGATCGCAGCCGCATGGAACACCCCGCGCAGCCGCACATTGCGGGTCAACACCGCCGCGCATCCGAGTGGCAGTCCGATCGCCAGCGCAATCAGCAGGCTCAGCACGATCAGCGGGAAGGTGACGGAAGCGCGCGAGGACACCTGTGCGGACACCGCCTTGCCGCTGACCACGGAAGTGCCGAGATCACCGTGCAGCAAGCCGAGCACCCAATCGCCATACTGCGCCGCATACGACTTATCCAGCCCCATCTGCGCGCGCAGCGACGTCAACCGTTCCGCCGTCGCATTGGTGCCGGCCACCACGGCCGCCACATCGCCCGGCAGGATTCGCAGCAGCGCAAACACCAGCAGCGATAACCCTACCAACGCCCCCACAAACAGCAGAAGCCGCTTACCGAGGAATCTCATGATATGTCTCTTTCACCATTTCAAATCACAACGTGTCAGCGTCACGAACGGAAGGCCAGCATGCGCCACTCGTGGCCGAGAGGCTATTGCGCCTTGGATATCTGCCACAGCGGCAGTACCGTCTGGCTGAGTTTCTCCGGGAATCCGGAGATGTTCCTGCTATAGGCCACGCTCACGCGGTATCCGAACAGCCAGTCCGCCGGCGCATCCTCGCTGACGATCTTCGCCGCCTGTCTGAGGTAGTCGTCGCGGGAGGCATCGTCGGTCGCGGCCAACGCCTTGGCATACAGCGATTGCACTTCCTTGTTGTCGTAATGGTAGTAGTAGTCCGGCGTGGTCCACTTGTAGAAATCATGGCTTTCGGCATGGTCCACCAGCGACAGTTCGTAGTCGCCGTTGGCGTGCACATCCTGCAGCCATGTGGAGAATTCCACATAGTTGATGTTCAGTTCGATGCCGATGTCGGCAAGTTGGCTACGTAGCTGGTCTCCGAGTTCGGTGCCGTACGTATTGGCGTAGGTAAGGGTGAGCGTAAGCGGCTTGTCGGTGGAGTAGCCGGCTTCGGCCATAAGGGACTTGGCCTTGTCGAGGTCGTACGGGTACAGGTCGGTCAGGTCCTCATAGCCGGGGTCGACGGATGGGATCGGACCGCCGAGCGCATAGTCGACATCTCCTCTGGAGGCGATGATTTCCTCATGGTTGATGGCGTAGCGGATGGCCTGCCGTACGCGCTTGTCGGAAAGCTTGGCGTTGGTGCAATTGAAGGCGAGCACGTATTTGTCGCTGCCGTCGGCCGCGGAAACCTTGTAGGTCTTGGCGTCCAGCGATTTCGCAAGCGTGGCGTTGACCGGGGAGAGCATGTCCACGTCACCGCTTTTCAGGGCGTTGACCGCCGCATTGTCATCGGTCAGGAATCGCAGGATCACGTTCTGCGTGACGGCCTTGTGTGCGGTGCCCCAATACTTCGGATTGGCCTTGAGCACCATCTTGCTGCTGGAGTCGAAGGATTCGACCGTATACGGCCCGGAGCCGATGGCCTCGGTTTTCGCGTCATACTTGGCCTGCTTGTCGAATACGAGACCCGGGCGGCCGGTCAGGTACCATAGCAGGTTGGAGTCGGGACTCGACAGCGTGAGTTGCACGGTGTCGGCGTCGACGGCTATGGCTTTTTCGAGGCTCGCCACCTGATTGGCGTTGTAGTACTGCTGCTCCTTGAGCTGATTGATGGACCATGCCACGTCTTCGGCGTCGAGCTTGTCGCCGTTGGAGAAGCTCATGTTCTTGTTGAGATGGAAGGTATAGGTCTTGCCGTCTTCGGAAATGTCCCAGCTTTTGGCGAGCCCCGGCTGCACCTGATTGTCGGAATCGCGCGACAGCAGCGCCTCGTAGACGTTGCCGATGAGCACCTGCTCGATGGCGGAACCGGATTGGTGGCGGATGTCGAGGCTGACGGGCGCGAGTTTGAGCCCGATGGTCACGGTATCGGCGGTATTCGCAGTGTTGGCGGATCCGTCGGTTTTGCCGCCGTTGCGCACCACCGCAATGCCGATGATGACGGCGAGTGTGACGACGGCTGCGATGATGATGGGGATCCACTTGTTGAATCCGCTGGGTTTCGGCGATTTGACGCGCGCGTTGAGCGTCGCGTCGGTGCTCGCCGCATTGGTCTTCGTTTCGGTTGCGCCGGTTTCGCCGTGCGCACCTGAAGGTTGCGACATGTTTGCTCCTATGTGATTGCGATGCATGGTTGACCGCCCATACCGGGTCGATCACCACTGTCTGATTCTACCGCTCGGCGTACCCGCGGCCGCATCCGCTTCGATATATACTTGACCTCGTCGTCGGCTCGCTCTATGGAAGGACCTGTGAAGCCATGACCACTGCGCATATTCTTCTTGGGGTCACCGGTAGCATCGCCGCCTTCAAGGCCTGCCATCTCGCCTCCGACTGGAGCAAGCAGGGCCATGAGGTGCGTGTGGTGATGACCGCGGCCGCGCAGGAGTTCGTCACTCCACTGACGTTCACGTCACTGACGCATACGCCGACACGCACGGCGATGTTCGCCGCCCAGCGTACTGACGGCGATGTTTCCGCAACGGCTATGCACTCCACGCAGATCAATCATGTGGATGACGCGAAGTGGGCCGACATTTTGGTGGTGGCGCCGGCGAGCGCCGATTCGATTGCGAAAATCGCATGCGGCATCGCCGACGATCAGCTGACGAGCACGATTCTCGCCTATGACGAGGGCCCGAAGGTGCTATGCCCCGCCATGAACGTGCACATGTATGCCAATGCCGTGACGCAACGCAATCTGCAAACGTGCCGGGAACTTGGCTGGACGATCGTGGAGCCGGAATCCGGCATGCTTGCCTGTCGCGACATCGGCAAGGGACGCATGGAGGAGCCGGCTGGCATCGAAGCGGCCGTGGCGGATCTGTTACACGGCGATCTTCCGGACAATTCGCTGCCGTTGAAGGGACGCAACGTACTGGTCACCGCCGGTCCTACGCAGGAACCGCTCGATCCGGTACGCTATCTGACGAATCATTCGACGGGCAAGATGGGCTATGCCATCGCCGAACAGGCGCGGGACATGGGCGCGAAGGTGACGCTGGTGTCCGGACCGGTTTCGCTTCAGGCGCCGCATGGCGTCGATGTCGTCAACGTGCGGAGCGCCCAGGAGATGTTCCGGGCCGTGCAGGATGCGTTTGCGAATGCCGACATCACCATCATGGCCGCGGCCGTTGGCGACTTCCGTCCGGCCGAGCGGTCCGCCGAGAAAATCAAGAAAAACGGACGCGAGCGCATTACGCTTGAACTGGTGTCGAATCCCGACATTCTCGCTTGGGCGGGCGCCAACAAACGCGACGGGCAGACGTTGTGCGGCTTCGCCATGGAAACGCAGGATCTTGAAGGCAACGCGGCGAAAAAGCTCGCTTCCAAGCATTGCGACATGCTGGTCGCGAACGATCTGCGCACGCCGGGCGCCGGTTTTGCCGCCGACACGAATGTGGTGACCGTGCTTCGGCCGGGATCGATCCCGGAGCGGCCTCATATCGAACATTGGCAGAAGATGAGCAAACGGAACCTGGCCGAACGTATGCTCACGGAACTTGCCGGACTGCATGTCGACGTGGCCGGCGAACAGGGTTCCCAGGAATCGTAAAGGAGTTTGGCATGCTTTTGATCGCAGTGGACATCGGCAACACCAACGTCGTGCTCGGATTCATCCACGATGGCAGGATCGCAGGCACATACCGCATCACCACGAAGGCGAACCATACCTCCGACGAGTATGGTCTGATGATCACGCAATTCCTTAAACTGAGCGGTTTCGCGCCGGGGGATGTAGATGACGTGATCATCTCCTCCGTGGTGCCGAAGGTCATGCATTCGTTCCGCGCGAGCATCGTGAAGTTCCTTGACATCGATCCGATGATCGTGGGTCCGGGCGTCAAAACCGGCATCAATATCCGCATAGACAATCCGAAAAGCATGGGTGCCGACTGCATCGCCGACTGCGCGGGAGCATATTACGAGTATGGCGGACCGATTCTGGTGGCGGATTTCGGCACGGCCACCACGTTCAACTATGTGACGGCCGACGCGTCGGTGATCTGCGGGCTCATCACCACGGGCATCCGAACCGGCGCGGCGGCGTTATGGGATGCGACCGCACAGCTGCCCGAGGTGGAGATCACGCGCCCGAAGTCGATTCTCGCCACAAGCACGAAACCTGCCATGCAGGCGGGCCTGTACTATAACTTCCTGGGCGGTATCGAACGCACCATCATGCAGTTCCATCGTGAGATCGACGAGGACTTCCGCGTGGTGGCGACCGGCGGATTAAGCCGCGTGTTCGCCGATGACACCGATATGATCGACATCTACGATCCGGAACTCATCTTCAAAGGCATGCTGCACATCTACGAACGCAACGTACGATAAGCACGGATCGGCCCTGACCGGAGCGACCGATCCGCCGCCTCCCCCTACATGCGGCCGCATGCTCGGCCTACCGAGCCTACTGAATGGTAAAGCCCTGATTGTTGCCGTACTCCTTCAGATCCTTCTGCCACAGCGCAATGCCGCTTTTCAGCTTAAGCCGGTCGGAGGAATCGGTGTTCTTCAAGGCGTCGCCGATGCCGGACGCATCGGTTTCACCACCGGCGGCGATGATGTTCAGCCTATCCTGTTCGCGACGCAGCAACGTGGCCCACTTGTAGGCCTTGCCCACGGTGGAGCGGAAGTCGCTTCGCGCATACACTTCAAAAGGCAGATACTGGTAGCCCGTCGTCACATTCTCGGCGGCTTGGGAAAGCACCCTGTTATATTCCTGCCCGCCGAAATACGGCACTTCGATGCCCCGGTCATCGGTCACCGTGGTCTTGCTGAGGAATTCCGCATCGGACAGGGTATCGTTGTCGGCCGGAAACGCTCCACCATCCACGCGCGTCTTGATGCCATCGGCTTCATGACATGCGTATTCGATGAACCGATAGGACGCTTCGGGCTTACGAGAACGCTGCAGCACGGCGAGCGCCGATCCGCCGTTTTCCGCCGTGGCGGCCTTGCCATCCGGGGTCGGCATCTGGGATACACGCCATAGGCCCGCGGTACCGGGCAAATCCGACATCAGCAATGACGGCATCCACGCTCCGGAGAACATGGATGCAACGGTGCCGTTGCCCACGGCTTCCTTCCATCCGTCGGACCAAGTGCTCAGACTGGTGTTGACCAGCCCCTCATCGATCATTTTCTGCCAGAATTCGGTGAATCTTCTCGTGCCCGAATCATCGGTCAGGTTGATGCTCACGTTCTTGCCATCGTTGGACGCGGAAAACGGACGGCCACCAGCCAGCCAGATCATCGCATCATAGAAACTGGCGTCACCGGAATCCGCCGTGATGTATACGCCGATTTCCTTGAGCTTCTTGGCCGCCTCATAATAATCGTCCCACGTACGAATCTTGGAAGCGTCCACTCCGGCCTGCTCGAACACATCCTCATTGTAGAAGAACGCCATCGGACCGGAATCCATCGGCAGTCCGTAGATGCGGCCGTTGAGCTGCACCGATGACCAAGTGCCAGGCGTGAAGAAATCCTGATAGTTATCGGCCCGACCGGTAATGTCGACCAACTGGCTGCTCACCGCATACTGCCGTAGCGCATAGTACTCGAGCTGCACCACATCGGGAGTGCCGTAACCATCCTGAATGGCATTGTTGAGCTTGTCATACCCGCTGGTGTTCTTCCAAATCACATGGATGTCGGGGTTCTCCCTTTCAAAACCGGCGATCACCGACTTCATGCTGGGCTCCCACGACCATACGGTGATTTCGGTACGGGTATCCTGGCTGGCTCCGCAGGCCGCGGCGCTCGCCGCCATAATGCCGGCGCAGCAGACGGCGACCAGTCGTTTCACCAGCTTCAGCCTCACGCCCGCTCCCCTCATCCTGTGTTGTGATGTCCTCATTCGCAATACGTTTCGAGTGTACGTCAGGATGATGGGTACTCAATCGCGTTACGGTAGAGATTTGCCAAAGATATGACATCTTTCCATGAACGTAAGATTGTTGCAAAATGTTGCAATCTCAACATTGTTCACGATAACATGATATGATTCCGGTAAGTCGCGCCGCATCTGCGAAGTCGCATGGACGGCGCCATCTCGTCCGCCTTGCCGGCAATCAGCTGTGCCGCCGTGGAATTCCACACATAG
>BABC01000101.1_pt1 | contig 13111 bp, 10 predicted proteins | sample 270348 | NCBI WGS metagenome assembly BABC01 (sample SAMD00036532, study PRJNA27871) | human gut metagenome | isolation source: feces from healthy human sample In-B, Infant, Male
CCGTCCATGCCGACGACGGCATGGCTCACGGACCCGCGCGTGTACGCGGTCCACCGGCTCGACGCCCATTCCGATCATGCGTGCTGGTCGCACGCCCCCGTCAACGGCGAGGGTTCTGATCTCGGGCAGAGCCTTGACGGCGAATGGCGGGTCCGCGTCGAGACGGCGCCGACGGGCCGTTTCCCCGATGGGACGAGCGACGTGTCGCCTCTGTTCGCCGCGTCCGACTTCGACGATTCGTCGTTCTCCCGCGTGCAGGTGCCCTCGCATCTGGAGACTGCGGGGCTGCTTGCCCCGCAGTACGTGAACGTGCAGTACCCATGGGACGGACATGAGGACCCGGAGGCTCCGACCATCCCCGAGCACGGCCATGTGGCGGTCTACCGGCGCGAGTTCGACGCGGATGGCGAAGTCGCCCAGGCCGTGCGCGAGGGGCGCCCGGTGACGCTTACCTTCCAGGGCGCAGCCACAGCCATCTACGTGTGGCTCAACGGTTCGTTCGTTGGCTACGCCGAGGACTCCTTCACGCCCAGCGAGTTCGACGTGACGGACGCGATCAAGATGGAAGGCAACGTGCTGGCGGTCGCCTGCTACGAGTATTCGAGCGCGAGCTGGTTGGAGGATCAGGATTTCTGGCGGCTGCACGGCCTGTTCCGCTCCGTCGAACTCAACGCGAGGCCTTCCGCCCATGTCGCCGACATCCACGCCGACACCGATTGGGACCCCGCCACATCTCGCGGATCGCTCTCGCTGGACATACTAGTCGACGGCACACCGAACGCCGCGACGGCCGACCTCGTGCTGCGCGATAAGAACGGCACGACCGTCTGGCACACCTCCACCGAAGCGACAGGAACACTGCACGCCGAGGCCGAGATCGACGGCGCGTCGCCATGGAGCGCGGAGCGACCCGACCTGTACACCCTGTCCGTCGCCCTGCTCGACGCGGACGGCAGGATCCTGGAAATCGCGCGCACCCGCATCGGCTTCCGCCGCGTGTCCATCGAGGACGGCATCCTCAAGCTCAACGGCAAGCGCCTCGTGTTCCGCGGCGTCAACCGCCACGAGTTCGACTGCCGGCGCGGCCGGGCCATCACCGAAGAGGACATGCTGTGGGACATCCGCTTCATGAAGCGCCACAACATCAACGCGGTGCGCACCTCGCACTATCCGAACCAGTCACGCTGGTACGAACTGTGCGACGAATACGGCATCTACCTGATCGACGAGACCAACCTGGAAACCCACGGCAGCTGGAACAGCCCCGGCGACATCCCCGTGGGAACCTCCGTCCCCGGCGACGACGAAGCCTGGCTCGGCGCATGCATCGACCGGCTCGACAGCATGATCATGCGCGACCGCAACCATCCCAGCGTGCTCATCTGGTCGCTGGGCAACGAATCCTATGCGGGCGAAGTCCTCAAGGCCATGAGCGCGCACGCGCACCGGCTTGATCCGGGTCGTCCCGTCCACTACGAAGGCGTCAACTGGAACCACGCCTACGACGAGATCAGCGATTTCGAGAGCCGTATGTACGCCAAGCCGGCCGAGATCCGAGACTGGCTCGAACACGGCGACGAACGAGGCGAGGCGAGCAAGCCGTTCGTCAGCTGCGAGTACATGCATGCCATGGGCAACTCATGCGGCGGCCTGAGCGAGTTCATCGACCTCGAACGGTACGAGCGCTACTCCGGCGGATTCATCTGGGACTACATCGACCAAGGGCTCGTCCAGCGTCTGCCCGACGGATGCGAACGCCTCAGCGTCGGCGGAGACTGGGGCGACCGGCCGACCGACTACGAATTCGTGGGCAACGGCATCGTATTCGCCGACCGCACCCCCAGCCCCAAGGCGCAGGAGGTCAAGCAGCTGTATTCGCCGGTCAAGCTCACCCCCGACGGACACGGCGTGACCATCGAGAACCGCAACCTGTTCGCCAGCACCGACGGCTATGTATTCGCCGCACGGCTCCTCGAAGACGGACGCGAGATTTGGCATGCCGACTACCGTTTCGACGTGGCCGCAGGAGATACCCAACACCATGACATCGCCTTCCCGGACATCGACTCCGACGAGGGCACGCGCGAGGTCACCTATGAGGTCGATCTCCTGCTCGCAGAGGCCACCGCGTGGGCACCCGCCGGCTACGAACTCGCCTTCGGACAACTCACCGACACCCTCAACCCCGAAGGGGACATCACCGGGAACGACCAAGACGACGGCCGCGCGACGGTCACTCTCAGCCGATGGAACGCCGGCATCCGCCGCGACGACGAGGAAATCCTCATGTCACGCACCCAGGGAGGCATCGTCTCCTGGAAGCGCAACGGGCGGGAAATGGTCATCCGCCGTCCCGAGATCGTCACCTTCCGTCCGCTGACCGACAACGACCGCGGCAATCGCTCCGGATACGACCGGGCCGCATGGTTCGCGGCCGGACGCTACGCCGTCGTGACCGATACGAGCATCACGCAATCCGACGATGGCGGACTCACGGCCGCATACCGGTACGAACTCGCCGACCCGGATCACACGCCGGTGTCAGTCACTTACCGCGTCACGCCCGGCATGCGCATGCAACTGACCGTCGAATACCCCGGCAACGCCACAGGAGCGGCCAGCCTGCCCGCATTCGGCATCGAATGGGAGCTGCCAGGCGAATACCAGCACCTGCGCTACTACGGTACCGGCCCCGAGGAGACCTATCGCGACCGCAAGCAGGGCGGCAAGCTCGGCATCTGGGACACCACCTCAGAGGCGAGCACGGCACCGTATCTCATGGTGCAGGAAACCGGCAGCCATGAGGACGTCCGCTGGCTCGAAGCCACCGACATCCAAGGCCACGGATTGCGCGTCACCCAACGCGGCGACCGCCACTTCACGGCGAGCCTGCTGCCCTGGAACACCTACACGATCGAAGCCGCGCGGCGCCACGAGGACCTGCCCGCGCCGCGCCACAACTATCTGCGCCTGCTCGCGGCCCAGATGGGAGTCGGCGGAGACGACTCCTGGGGAGCCCCCGTCCACACGGCCTACCAGCTGCCCGCCGACAGGCCGCTCACCCTCGACGTGAACCTCGAACTCATCTGACCGGCAACGGGCGGCGGCATGCACCATCATGCCGCCGCCCGTACCCGTATATATTCATATTCCCCAAACACAACAACGACATCAACCAGGTGCCGACCCACTGCATCACGCAGGGCATCGGCACGGTGCTCAAGACCCGCCACCTCGTGCTGCTCGCGTTCGGCGCGGGCAAGACCGAGGCCAGTGCCGTCCGTCTTCGTCAATTCATCATGGCCGAGGGGACGAAACTGGCTCGCGGCACCAGCTCGGTCGTCAACAGAATGTGCCGTCGCACCCGACGCTCATGCTTCAACCCATCGATCAGGGTGGAGAATGCCATGCGCGCCAACTCCCTTTGATCGATTGCATATGAGCTCAGCGACGGTGACGTGTACCGAGCGATCGACTGGTTGTTCACGCTTACCACGGCCAACTCGTCAGGAACCGCCACGCGTAGCGCGTTCAATGCTTGCAATGCCCCCACCGCGAGCACGTCAGCCGCCACGATCAGACCGTCGGGCATGGTGCCTGTCCCGCGATGGTCAGAAACCAATTGCTCCGCGAGACGATAGCCGTTCTCCACGGTGAACGTGCCGGACGAATACACCAGCCCGTCCGTTTCCAATCTCAAGTGAGTAGCCCACTGACGGAACGACAGCTCGCGGATATCCTCCGGATAATCATGCGTACCCATGATGCTGCCTACGCCGCCAAGAAACGCGACACGCTTGCGGCCCGTCGCGATCATTGCATCCAGAGCGTCCAGCATCGTCTGCGACAGATCGGGTCGCACCGAATCGAACAGATGAGGCGCCGGATTCGTGTCGATACACACGCCATGAGGCAGCACCGCGTGCAACGCACGTAAATCCGCCTCGGGGAACACCGTGGCACCCACGGTGATGAACCCGTCGAACTCCGATGCGCGCTCCGTCAGCTCATGTATGGAACGGATGGATGCGGGAGGGTCCAATTCCATCGATTCCGCGCACTCCGCAAGGACTTTCCGCAGATCGGCGAAGTACACATCCTGTAGCTCCTCCCCAGACGGAGGCGCATCCAGCACTGCGATCGCAGGGCGGAACACGTTGCGATACCCCAGCTCTTCGCATACACGCAGCACACGCCGCCGCGTCTCCTCCTTGATGGAGAACGACGAGTCGTTCAGCAGACGCGACACCGTGCTCTGCGACACCCCGGCCCGTTCCGCGACTTCCTTGAGCGTGGCCATGACATCCTCCCCGCAAACTTTAGTAAAGGGTTTTACTACAGCATAACCCGAGATTTGCAAGATGCCCCGTTGCCCGCTGTCTATTTAGAAGTGCAACGCCCTTGTTTGTCGGTTAATTCTAGCAGTTCGTCGGCGAACGCCTCGGCCGGCGTGCGGTAGCCGAGCACCCACATGGGACGGTTGTTGACCTCGTCCACGATGGCCTGCACGTCGGCGGCCATGGACGGTTCGATGCGGGAGCGTTTGGGCAGGTAGCGGCGGATCACGCCGTTGCGGTTCCCGTCGTGCGGGTGTCCATCATGTCGTTCATGTCCATCGGTCCTTTCCATGTGGTTTCCATTTCGGCCACCACCCGCCTGCCATGCGCGCAGCGCATGGCCCGGGGCCGTGTTCCCGCTCCGATAATAATGAATGCAAAAGCACCCTACCCCGGAAGGAGATTGGGGTAGGGTGCCTATCTTTGTCGACGGAAGATACCGACGTTATTCACCGTTTGGAGTATTGGTCACTGAACGGTGAAGCCTTGATCCTTGGCATAATCCTTTAGAGCCTTCTGCCAGTTGTCTGCAGCTGTTCTGAAGGAGGTTTTGCCCTCGAAGAACGATCCCATGTTGTCGCTGTAGACGGATCGTGCGTACGGTTCAAAGGGCAGGAACTCCCATTTGCCGGTGACATCCTTGGCGGCTTGGGAGAAGATCTCGTTGTATTTCTGTCCTCCGAAGAACTCGTTGTCGCTGCCGTCGGTGTTCTTGAGCGTGGTCCTGGTGAGGAAGTCCTTCTGGTTGAGGGTCTTGGTGGTGGCGGGGAAGCTGCCGTTGGATACGCGGGCGTCGATGCCTTCGTCGTTGGTGGTGACGTATTCGACGAACTTTTTGGCGGCGTCGAGTTTGCCATCGGGGATCTTCTTGGCGATGGCCAGTCCGCTGCCGCCGTATTCGCCGTTGATGGGCGTTCCGTCGATGGTGGGCAGGAGGGCTACGCGGAATTTGCCGGTGGCTTGGGGCACGCCCTGCAGGAGGTTGTTGGCCATCCATGCGCCGCTGATGAGACTGGCGATGGAGCCGCCACCCAGTGACTTCATCCAGTCGTCGGTCCAGCTCTTCGTGTGGACGTCGATGAGGTCTTCGTCGCGCATCTTCTGCCAGAGGTCCATGAACCGCTGGGCGCCTTTGTCCTTGGTGATATTGATGGTCAGTTTGTCGTCGTTGAGTTTGTAGGCGTGGCCGCCCATAGCCCACATCATTGCGTTGAACAGGCCACCGTCGCCGGAGTCGGAGGTGATGTAGGAGCCGGTGGCGCGGATCTTCTTCGCGTCTTCGTAGAACTCATCCCAGGTGGCCGGTGGTTCACTGATGCCGGCCTTGTCGAACACGTCCTTGTCGTAGAAGTAGGCCATGGGGCCCGAGTCGGCAGGCATCGCGTACAGGCCGCCGTTGATGTTCACGGAGTTCCATGTGCCGGGGGTGAACGTGTCCTTGAGCTTGGCGGTGTCGTAGACCTTGCTCAGGTCCATGAGCGTGTCCGAATGCACGAACTGCGGGATGGCGAGGTATTCGATCAGGTGACGTCAGGCAGACCGCTGCCGGCTTGGGCCGCGTTGTTGAGTGCGGTGTAGGTCTCGTTGGTTCGGCCGACGTTGCTCACCTTCACCGTGATGTCAGGATTGGCCTTCATGAAGGATTTGGCGGCGCGATTGATGCTGGTGTCCCACGACCATACCGTCAGTTCGGTCTTGCCCGAGCTTGTGGTCGTGTTGCCGCATCCCGCGAGAGGGATGAGCAGGGCTCCGATGGCAGCCGTGGCTATGACTGCGCGCGTGGTGTTGTTCATGTTGGTCTTCTTTCCGTGCTTGACCGTCTCTGGCCGTAGCAACTACTTTGTTTGGACGTCGAGCATAATTATGTACAGAGATGGGAAACTCGTCAAAACACCAGCGTTTTCATATTGTCAGTCCCCTGATGGGCGCTATTCTGAAAGCCGTTCGAGGATGACGCCGGGATGTCTGTCCCGATAATGTGATTCCGCATTTCCGCAATCGTCTCACCCGAGGATGGCTCCCATGTACGCTAAATCCAATCCCAGCGACGCAAGGGCCAACAACCGCAGACTGTTGTTCCGGCTGCTGTTCCCCGACCGGCAACTGTCGCGCGCCGACCTATGCAAGGAGACGGGGCTCTCGCGCGCCACTGCTACGGACGTGACCGGCGAGATGATCGACGACGGCCTGCTACGTGAACTGGGGTCGAGGAAACGGGATGGCCGTGGTAAGCCGGGCACCTTGCTGGCCATCGATACGGACGTGCTTCGTCTGATATGCATCGATCTGTCGCGCCCGTATGTGATGACCGGTGCCGTGATGGATCTGCGGGCCAGAATCGTGGAGCGTCGCGAACGTGTGCTTGATGATGGCGACCGGGTCGATCTCGACGATGTGCTCTCGCTTGTGGGCCAGATGATCCGGCTTGCCGGTTCGGGGCTTGTCGGCATCGGCGTCGCAGTCCCCGGCGTGGTCTCCGGCGCGGGGAGGGTGATCTCCAGTTCCAATCTCGGCTGGGACGACGTGGAGCTTCGCGACATGCTCGAAGGCGAGTTCTCGCTGCCGGTCCGAGTGGACAACGACGCGAACGCCGCGCTGCTCGCCGACCACTTCCTCGGGCACGGCAATCCCAACTGCCTGCTTGTGCAGATCACCCGGGGCATCGGCGCGTCGGTGCTGCTGAACGACGAGTTCGTGGATGGCGACGACCATGCGGCCGGCGAGATCGGCCATGTTGTGATCGACCCGAACGGTCCGGCATGCACCTGCGGCAAGCGCGGCTGCCTGGAGGCCTACGTCTCCGCCATCGCGTTGCGCGACCGCATTCGCCGGGACCCGAATCGGCGCGCGGACATCCTGGCCGAAGCTGGTGCGAGGCTCGGCGAAGCTCTGGTTATGCCGGTGAGCCTGCTGAATCTTCATGACATCGCCGTCTACGGACCTCCCGACATCGTCGGCGAGACGCTGCTCAATGCATGCGACGAGACCGTCAACTCCTTGTCGCGGAACGACTACCAGAGCGGCATGCGGGTGCGTCGGTGTGAGCTCGGTGACGACGCCACTCTGCGAGGACAGGCGGTCTCCGTGCTGCGCGAGATCGTGGGCGGGCGCGGGCTGTACGCGGCGACCACGCAGGTGGACAAGTCCTGCCTTGAGGCGGCCCAGCTGGACGGTTGCTCAAAGCTGCGCTGCTACTAGCAGATCACCGTGCCGCTGATCAAGCCGAGACTGATAGTCATCACGATGCTGTCGGTGATCTGGGACTTCAACGTGTTCAACCAGATCTGGCTCGTCTCCCAGAGAGGCCCCGCGAGACGACCGCGACAATCGGCATCTTCACCTTATAAGAAGGCGTTCGTGTCGTTCGACATCGGCACCGGCGCCGCCACGAGCGTGCTGGGCACGCTCATCCCGCTCGCCCTGACGAGCGTGCACATCCGCTACCTGCTCAAATCCGGGGAGGACCTGCGACCATGAATAGAGCAACCGCAAACCACGGCGTCGGGACCATCTCCGTACAATGGCCCCGACGCCGCACATGCCATCTCAGGACCGAACGAAACCCAAAACAATCCTTAGCGTCATCCCAAGAAAGGAACCTCCATGAACGGTCAAACATCTCTGCAAGGATGGACCATCATCCCCATGCCGCAAACCATGCAGCATAAAGCGGACATCGCATTGCTGCCAATGTGCGGACGAATCAACGAAGCGCGCGCAGTCGGTGACGATCGGCACATACTTGCCGTGCAGCTCATCGACGACATCCGCGCAGCCACCGGATTGGAATGGGATATCGCCACCGGCGACCGCTGGCCGGGATTCATCACCTTGACGACCTTTGACGACCCCCATGCACACCCGTCCGGTGCATATACGCTCGATGTCACCCCGGACGGCGTGACCGTAGCGGGAGTGGATTTCGAGGGTGTGCGCAACGGCGTGCAGACTTTGCGTCAGCTCATCCGCCAATGCGGCGCCGCCCTGCCCTGCCTGCACATCGAGGACCGACCCGCCTTCGAAACGCGCGGCTACTACCTCGACGTCACCCGCGGGCGCGTCCCCACCCTCGACTGGCTCAAACACTGGGCCGACAAGCTCTGCCTGTACAAATACAACCAGCTCCAGCTCTACATCGAACACACCTTCGCGTTCGACTCGATGAGCGAGACCTGGCGCGGTTCCAGCCCGCTCACCCCGCGCGACATCCTCGAATTCGACGACTACTGCGCCGAGCGCGGCATCGAGCTGGTCCCGTCGGTCTCCACGTTCGGACACCTCTACATGGCCCTGCGCACGCAATCCCTGCGCGACCTCGGCGAGTTCCCCGAAACCGCCGACGAGCCGTTCGGATTCATCGACCGCATGCACCACCACACATTGAACATCAGCGACGACCGCGCCTTCGCCCTGTCGTGCCGGCTTATCGACGACTACCTGCAGCTGTTCCGCTCCGACAAATTCAACATCTGCGCCGACGAGACCTTCGACCTCGGCAAGGGCCGATCCAAGCCCCTCGCCGACCACATCGGCGTCGCGGCCATGTACGCCGACTACGTCACCCGCCTGTGCCGCCACCTCGAAGCCCGGGGCAGGCGGCCGATGATGTGGGGCGACATCGCCCTCGAACACCCCGAGATCCTCGACCGGCTCCCCGAAACCGTCACCCTGCTCAACTGGCAGTACGACCCGCAGGTCACGGACGAGAAGATCCGCACCGTCGCCCAATCCGGTGCCAAGCAGATCGTCTGCCCGGCCGTATGGTGCTGGAACGCGCTCCTGCCGCGCATCGACGACGCCTGGAGCAACATCACCCGCATGGCCCGCTACGGCGCGCAATACCATGCGCAAGGCATGCTCATCACCGACTGGGGCGACTTCGGCCATGTCAACGACCCGCGCATGGCCATCCCCGGCATGATCATCGGCGCACAGGAATCATGGAACCCGGGGCGAATCCCGGATGAGGCCGACATGCTCCGCCGCATCTCCCGACTCGAATACCACGACGCCAGCGGAGAACTGCTTGATATCCTTGCTCGCGCAAGCCATGCGGCCAGTTTCGAATGGAACCACCTGATCACTTGGCTGGAACTTGATGACGGACAAGGCGGAGTCAACACCGGGGTCCTGCAAACCATCCCGGGACTGCTGCCGGAAAACGAACGACCGGACGATGTGATCCGTTCCCTCCAGAACGAAAGCAAGACACCGTCACTTGCGGAATCCCGACGAATGCTGCTCCGTTATCTGAAACACCGCATCACGCTCGGCGAAACCGCAGATCACCTTCTGCAGGCCAGTGCCCGTCGAATCTCCGCGATCACCGCGACCGCAGGACCGCGGAACGCAGGAAACGCCGCTGCATTCCGCGTAGCCGTCGAGGGGCAACGACTGCTGAACCGGGTTGGCCTCCGGCTTGCGTCCGAGACCGGGATCACTGACACTTTGCAACCGAACACCACGTCTCAACATGACGATGAGGCGAACCTTGCTGAAGCATTGGAGATCTGGATGGAGGCGTATGCGACGCAATGGAGCACGGTCAGCCGAGACTCCGAACTCCGTCGTCTGCAAGATACGGTGTGGAAGTTAACGGACCATCTGCGCTTCCAATCCGTCTGAGGCTGCGATTGTGAGATTTCGACCAATCAGATAGCGAAATGCCGTGAGGGACCAGATTCAGATCCCTCACGGCATTTCCTATACGAAGGTGTGTCACGTATCGCGAGGGGGCGGTGACGTTTTGTTGGACTTCGTTGTCTGAATGGTCGTTCGCAACGATGGCACGCACGTTCAGGCGACGAGCATGCCGTCGTAGCGGTCGATGACCGGCGGCAGGTACATCTTGCCCGCCGGGATCCCGGACTCGGTAATGTCCGTGACCCACAGCTCGTTCGGGTTCGCGGCGCGGGTTCGGGCGAATCCGGCGTCTGGCACAAGACCGTCATCTGCTGGCTCGTCCTGGTCGTATACCTGTACATCCAATGCGAAAACTATGCGTTCGCCGCCCTGCCGCTCCTCGTGTTCGCTGCCTCGAAGGTGAGGCGCGAGCGCTGATTCCTCGCGGGCCGACGCATCGACGCGGCCCGCGATGGATCAAAATCCAGAATAACCGACATTCGCCGCTGTTCCGTCTTTCGCCCAAGGCGTATTCTCCCCGTATCTTGAGGAGCATCATGTATTGTCGCGGCTAACTAACCGGCGAAACGCGGCATGTTTCGCATTTTGGGCGAAAAGCCCAAGGCCCACAGGAGGTATTGATGACGTTCGTTGCACGGTCGGTGCGCTATGTGCTCAGAAAACGAGTGCGAACCATAGTGCTCCTCATAGTACTGACCATCATAACGGCGAGTATGCTATCCACGATCGCGGTTTCTCGGGCAGCTCAACAGGCCGCCGGACGAATCGAGAAGGAAGCGGTCGGTGGATTCGTGCTGGCCAGCAACCTGCAGGGCAGCATGCTCACGCCTCGCGGAGGCGGCATGGTGCGTCCCGCCGACGTGCGCCGGATCGCCCAACTGCCCGGGGTCGATTCGTATATGGTCCGTCAGAACGCCACCGCCGATCTCGTGGGGGCGAATGTGGCGAAGGTCCCCGGCGGCGATGATTACGATGCGACCAAGGAGCAGCAGTTCGGCAACGCCGCCAACGTCATAGGCACGAATGATTCGTCGAAACTCAACGTGTTCACGTCGCGCACGCTCGGCATGGCCGAAGGACGACACCTGAAGGCCTCCGACAAGTACACGTCGATGATCCATGAGGATCTCGCCAAAGCCAACGGGCTCAAAGTCGGAGACACGCTCACGCTCAAGGCCAACGCCTATGACGCCGACAACGAATCACATTCGACGGCGACCGTCAAGACCACCATCGTGGGCATATTCAAGGGCGACAGCGCCAGAAAGGTATCCAGCCGAGCGGAACTCACCGCCAACACCATCTACACCGATCTGGATACCACACGCGATCTGTACCAGTACAAGGACGGCAAGGAAATATACCAGGACGCCACCTTCGTGCTGTCCAAGGGCGTTGACGTGGAGAAGACCATGGATGCCGCGAAGAAACTCCCGGTGGATTGGAACAACTATCAGATCACGCGCAACGACCAGTATTCGTCGAGCATGCTGCATGCCGCCCGCGGCGTGCGCTCGATGATGCGCGGCGCCCTGATCGGCGTGACCGTCTCGGCCGTGCTCGTGCTCAGTCTCATGCTGCTGCTGTGGATGAACGACCGCCGTCAGGAGATGGGCATACTGGTGTCCCTTGGCGTCGGCAAACCCTCCCTGGTCGCCCAATATCTCGCCGAGATGGTGCTGATCGGTCTGCCGTCCCTCGCCCTCGGCTGGCTGTGCGCGCAGGGAATGGCCCAATGGCTCGGCACCACGGCGCTCCATTCCGTGAACGCCTCCGCGGCGAAGGAGCTGAGCAACATGGGGCAGGTCGGCGGCGATCTTGAATCCAGCATGTCGGTGCGCACCCTGGATTCGCTCACGGTGTCGGTCGACGGGACCGCCATGCTGTACGTGGCGCTCGGACTGTTGGCGGTGATGCTGGTGTGCGTCGCGGTGGCGTGCATGCCGATGCTGCGCAAATCGCCGCGAGACCTGTCGGAGATTCGATGATGAGCATGAATGTGTGGAAGCGTGCCACGTTGGCGATCGTGCGCAAGCCGGTACGCAGCGGCATCATCGGTCTGCTGATGCTGATGGTCTTCACGAGCCTGGTGGCGCAGGTCGGAGTCTCGACGGCCCTGCGTACCATGTCCGACAGCATCGGCGCGGGCATGGGCATAGGGTTTACCGTCAGCGCCGGTGAGAATCCCATCAGCGCCGAGGAGGCGAGCCGGTTCTCGCGTATCCCCGGTGTGACGAAGACTGCCTATGCGACGAAGACCTTGGCGCAGGTGGATGGCGCGCGTCCGGTCATGCCCCGGCAGGGCCCCCGACTGGACTCCGATCTGGCCATGCAGGTCAGCGTGCTGGGCACCACCGATTCCTCATTGTCCGAGGAATTCCAGAGTGGCCTGTACCGCTTGGAGCAGGGCCGCCATATCTCGGGCGACGGCGACAATGTGCTGGTCCACCGCGACTTCGCGCTGCAGAACGGCCTATCGGTCGGCTCGACATTCCGTCTCCGGCAGGAGGGGCGTAACGCCACGGTGCGTGTGGCCGGGATCTTCTCCGGCAACGTGCAGGCCCAAAGCCCCCTGCCCTCGGACACTTCCGAGAACCTCATCTATTCGGGTATGCGAGTGGCTTCCGCTCTGACCGGAAACGACCGGATCGGCATGATCCGATGTCTGTCGGATAATCCACAGGACCTGTCCGCGGCTGTTGGACGGGCCAAGACCATGGCCGGCGGCAAGTACGACGTCACCGACGATTCGGCCCGGCTCTCCGGCGTCCTGCAATCCGTGCAGACGGTGCGTGATCTGGTGCGCATGGTGCTGCTGTCCGTCTGCCTCGCGGACGTACTGGTGCTGGCGATGGCGCTGGTCTTCTGGATTCGTTCACGCATCCATGAGATAGGCACGCTTCTTGCCCTCGGCATCGGCAAGATGCGGATTGTCGCACAACTCGCCATCGAAACCGGACTCATGGCGGCGGTCGCCGCCCTGTGTTCGCTGGGCACCGGTGCTATGCTGTCGGGATACGTGTCTTCCCGACTGTTGCGCGATTCGGGCGTCGCGCCGCTGGAATCGTTGCATGTGGAGGCCTTGCCGCCTGAGCAGACGATGCTCATCCTGCTGCTCGGATGCGCGGTCA
>BABC01000107.1_pt1 | contig 13099 bp, 10 predicted proteins | sample 270348 | NCBI WGS metagenome assembly BABC01 (sample SAMD00036532, study PRJNA27871) | human gut metagenome | isolation source: feces from healthy human sample In-B, Infant, Male
CTGGAACCCGCGAAAAACGTGGCAGCGTGAGGAATGTCAGTCGTGAAACGCCCGGAATTCCGGCCATTTCACGACGTGGCGGCCGGTACACACCAGAGCCGCCATAGAAACGTGATCGTCGGGGTATATGGAATGCCTGAACCAGCGGCCGCGTGATACATTCGCTTGCGCATTTTTTGTACATCGCATGTACAAAAAATACAGATCGTGAAGTGCGACACTAGGGATCTCCCCGCAAATTCGCACGATGTGGTCTCCTTACGACGGCCGCGGCGCACAACCGGCCGTGCCATCTCCATAGTGTGCAGGACTTTTTCGCCTTTGCGGACACCTATCCACGACTTCCCGAATCTGCTGCACACTCCGCAGATAGCCACAGCCATGCGAAACTCTGCATGGAAAAAGACCACCGAACGGCCCGCATGCCGCCACCATGCGTATGATACGATGGAAGTTGTCAGATGCCTGATGACTCAATGCGGAGTTATCGCAACAACAAGTCAAGGAACCTCGGAGCATGCCATACGCGTCACGGCCAACCGGACCATTCAACCATGCTCAATACCGGTAAAGTCAGCGCTATGGTAAAAAACGACCCAAACCCGGACAAGCCTTTTCGTTTCGCACTATTGTAGACAGAAAAGCCGTTTGAGAACTGCACAATCATTGATCACGACAACGGCGTCACCAACTTGAGGACGAACAAGACAAGGAGCACATCATGAGCAACCTATCCGACTCGGCCGTACTTGAACCGCCAGCTTCAACGGAAGCACCAAACGCGGAATCATTCACCCCTCAGGGAGAGTACAGCCAACGGGAACTGGCTTTGCTGGCCCGACTGTCGTTGAAGGTCACGCCCGCAGTCTCCGCTCGCAGTCGCTGTGACGAGACGATGGACGCGATCAAGTCCTACATCCTGCGCGAGCACCTGCAATCCGGCGACGTGATGCCCACTGAAACACAGCTGTGCGACACGATCGGAGCCTCCCGCTCCTCCGTGCGCGAGGCCGTGCGCAAGCTCGAAGCGCTCAACATCGTCAAAGTGGAACACGGCAAGGGCACCTTCGTGGGCTCTTTGTCCTTGGATCCGATGGTGGAAACGCTCGCATTCCGATCCATGGTGTCTGTCGGCAAGAATTTCACAGACCTGCAGGATGTCGTAGAGCTGCGCAGGTTTCTGGACTTGGGATGCGCCGGCGAAGTGGTCGTATCGCTTGCCGGCAGCGAACAACCGCGTCTCATGGAGCTTGCCGAGTCCATGACCAATACCGCCAAGGAAGGCAAGACCTTCCTCGCATTGGACATTGACTTCCATATGGGGATTCTCGATTCTCTGGACAACACAATCGTCAAGCAGATGGTCCGTTCCCTGTGGCTCGTGCACATGGCGGTTCTTCCCCAACTGGGTCTGCCGGTGTCCAGCGAGCTCGACCGTACCGCAGAGGCCCACAAGCGCATGTTGAACGCGGCCCTCGCCGGTAATGTCGAGGAATACCGGAAAGCCGTCATCGACCACTACGAGCCGATCGAGTCCATCCTAAAGCAACGCATTCAGGGAGGTACCGAGTGAAGTTGGGTAATCGTGATGCGGAGCGGGCGGAAGGCCGTCAGCCCCGCATCACTCCGCCGCAGCTATAAATGCGTCGGTATTCCATAACGCCGCCACAGGCAATGCCCAAAGATTACCCGGCCATTTCATCACGCGGCCACCCGTATACACAAGGTAGCCCCGGTAAAACCGCTGGTCGTTGGCCAACGCCGCCAGCCCTTTGAAATCCTCACGGGTTACCCGGGAGGAGGACTTGACCTCGACGCCGACAATGCGATCCCGGCTTACCATGACGAGATCGACCTCCTTGGGACCGGAGCCTGGTTCGCGCCAATAGAAGCAATCGGGATGAATGCGGGACCACTGCACAGATGGCAGAATCTGGTTGACGACGAACGACTCGAGGAGATTGCCGTAATCCACCGGGTTGACCATGGGATCGCGGCCCTTGGAAAGCATGGTTTGTACGCTCAGCGACGTATCCACCGGATGGATTTTGGCACGAGCGAAGGTCTGACGGTTAGGCGCGGTACGCAGATTCGGCAACGCGCTCACCAGAAACCGCCGCATGAAGATGCCCACATAACGGTCTACAGTACGCCGGTCGAGGGCAAGCTGCTCACCCAAAGCACTGGCATTCAGAATGCCTCCGGGCATGCACAGAAGCCTCGTGAGGATATTTTCGGCGATGGCCGCGTCAAGTTTCTCATCGGGCAGAATGGTGTCGCCGAGCACGGCACGGATGTCATCCGCCACAAGTCTTTCCCGTTCCCAATCCGCATATTCGGCATATTGCGACGAGTATTCGGGGAAGCCTCCGGCGGCCATGAGATCGTAAAGCTTCTGACGGGCGATCGGCTCGTCGAAGGAGACGTCCGGCTCTCCATCCCATAAATCGTCCACCAGGCTGGTGTCAACGCCGTGCATCTCACGTTGAGTCAGGGGGCTCATGGTGAAACGCTGCGCTCGACGGGCCAGAGGATCCTGGCCGTCCAATCCACCTCGGTTGATGAGCGCGCTGCCGGTGAGGATGAACTGCGTATGGCCGGCGGGCAGCGCATCGACGATTTCCTTCACGGCGAGCGGCAGATCGCGGATGCGCTGCGCCTCATCGATGATCACCGGTAGGTTCAAGGACTCCAGCCATCCATGCAGATCGGTTTTCGCCAGTTCGTATGCGTTGGTATCCGCAAGGGTTTCATACGAAAAGCCGACGCCGACGAGTTGGCGCTGGGCCATCATCGTCTTGCCTACGGCGCGAGCCCCTTCCAGGATCACGGCCTTGCGTCGAGCATGCAGGATGGATTCAGCCAGAGGCCGGGCAATGTAATCGGACATGCAATTATTGTACATCGAATGTACAAAAAATTGTACATCGAATGTACAAAAAATATAGATGCTGCGTACAAAGGCGTCTTCCAGAGTTGCCAGGAAGACGCCTTTGTACGCACGGTCACGTATAGCCGAGGATCACTCCTCCGCAGCCGACTTCACTCCGAACCAGCTCAGCGGCAGATGCGTGAAGTACACTCCGGCCGTTTCCCGCTCCCAAGACAGGCCAATGGCCCCATCCGGCAGCACCGACATGCACTGGTAGACATAGTGATAGGGATTGAAACACCGATTGCGCGCCCACGTGCGGCCGCCATCCTCACTCAGCCGCAGCACACCGCAGCCACGGTAGGGACGCATCAGGCTGGCATTGGCGAAAACGATCCGGTCGGATGCGCAGCCGGGCTCCTCGTCGGCTTTGGACGGGACCGTCACCGCATTGGGCTGGCTGAAGATGTCCGGCAGATCGGGATCGAACTCAACGGTTTCCCATGTATCACCACCATCATGGCTAACGGCCTTGCCGACCCTGCCCAGATGATGTTGATTGCGGAACAGGCACAGCACATCGCCGTTGGCCCGTTCCACGAACACCGATTCGTGCGTGGTGGCATCGTCATCGCGCACGTCCCGTTCGTCCACGACCTTGCCGTTGACTACGCGCCCCTCGTTGATGGCTTTGCCTCTGCGCCACGTCTGGCCACCATCATCGGAGATCAGCGCGCCGCCTGCGTTGAACTTGGGGCTCGTGCCGGTGCAATAGTACGGGATGAGCAGTCGCCCCCGATGTTTGCCGGCGCTCAGCTGGATGCCGTTGCCGGGCGACGTGCCCAGAAAACCCATCCATCCTTCCTTGACCATATGGTTGATGTGCCTGGGCTTGGACCATGTTTCGCCGTCATCGTCCGAATGCACTTCCACCAGATAGCTGGTACGCGCGGTCAGCAGGCTTTCATGCGGGTCGACGCCCTCCTTGAGATAGATGTTGCCCGCGGACTCACCATCGCGTGTGACGTTGCCATCCTCATCCACACGGTATGACGTGGCTTCTCCGTCCAAGGACGTTACCGCACCATCAGGTTGGAGCAGATATTCCGCCCCCTCGCCATCGTGCAGGATGAGCCGTCCCCGGGCATCCAGCCCCAAGCCCTTTTCAACGTTGGCGAAGCCTCGACCGCCCGGAAAATGGTCGATGATGACCGTCACACGGCCTGTCTCACGATCACAGACGATGCATGAGTCGATGACGCTCGCGCCATCCAGCCCATCACCGGGAAAGGCGATGACGGTTTGCAGCGGCAGCCACGTCTGTCCGCTATCCAAGGAGCGGCGGACAACGAAATGGATCTCATTGGGGGCATCGTTGGAGATGACCACACGTTGGTCGGCACCGGCAATCGTCACACCGGAGGGCGTGGTCACCAAAGACGGGATGCGGTAGCTTGCGGATCCTTCATATCCTTTGTCGAACAACGCGGTATCGGTGGTGGGCGGCACGTCGGAGATTTTGCGAATCTGCCCTTCTCCCAGAGGATACAGGAACAGACCGCCGCCACGAACTTCGCCGCACAACCGCACACCGGCCGTGTCCTCGCCGATCGACACGTAGCTCAGCCCCTCGAGATCACCGAAGAACACCTGACCGGGCTGATGCGTTTCCATGTTGCCATCAACATAGATGTCCACCGCACCGCGGAATGCGCGGATGACCAGATCATGCCACCCGCCATCGTTCCAATCGCCGTGGGCGCGATACTCACACCACTGTCCTTTGACGAAAGCGCGGTACACAAAGCCATCATCGTCAATGTCCACGTTCATGATCTGGCGATCGTCGTCGCGCGCCGCAAGAATCGTGCCGAACTGTCCGACGCCACGTACGCGGAACTGCGCATAGATCGTGCCGTCGGTCACGCCATGCAGCGTCTTCACATCCTTGTCCGCCAAATAGGCCGCGGCAAACTCAATATCCGGCTGCGGCACGGGAACGCTGCCCTGAATACGCTCCGAAGTCCAAGCCTCCGGGAAGCATTCCAGCCGCTCAACGCCGATATGCGCTTCATTGGCGCAGTGGAAGACGCCGGTCTGCGCATACTTCGACGGGCAAATGTTGGTCGCGCAGGCGAAGGCCTGATAGCCATCCAGATAGATTCGCGTACCAAAATCGCCGAAGGTGATATGAAGGTCGTGGACACCGCCGAACTGCACGCCGTAGGTGTCTTCGACGTCCAGCACAATATGGTCTTCGGGCGCTTCGACGACCAGCGACCCGCGGGAAACCGTGACCGCCAGCGCGACGCGTTCGGCGTTTCGCGCTTCCAGCAGCATGCCGTCCGTGGCGACGTGGAACGCCACATGCAGCGTTCCCCCCTGTTCCGGAAGCAGCGCACTGTTCCATGTCTGGTGGATTTGATTGGGAATATGCGACATGGGAGTACCTTTCGTATTACGTTTCCTGTTTAACTATCCTGCATCGTTGCAAGCAATCCAGCGGGCGGACCGTCCGGTCAAACCGTCCGGCCCGGCCCGCTCAGCTCACGCGGCGGCCGGCGCACCAGACGTGCTTCACCGCCAGCGTGCCCGAATCGGTGATCAGCAGGTCGGCGGCGTGGCCGGGGGCGACGAGGCCCAGCGGCGCGCCGGTGACTGGGTTCGGCCGGTCGAAGCCGAACGCGCCGTCCGCCGCGCCGTCCACGGCCGCCGTCACGCGAGCGACGACCTGTTCACGAGTTTCGGTCATATTGCCTTCCTTCAGATGTAACGCCGTGGTCCCGGTCCCAACGAAGGGAACCGGGACCACGTGCGGTCAAATCGCCTGCCAGGCCGGCTTGTGCTCGAACGAGTACCGGTAGTAATCCTTGTTGCGCAGGCGGCTGGCGGCCTCCTCGTCCACGATGATCGTGGCGTGCGGGTGCATCTGGAGCGCCGAGGCCGGGCAGAACGAGCTGATGCCGCCCTCCACGGTCTCCGCGACCGCCTCGGCCTTGCCCGCGCCGAACGCGAGCAGCACGAGGTGGCGGGCCTTCATGATCGTGCCGATGCCCTGCGTGATGCAGTGCGTGGGCACCTGGTTGATGTCGTTGTCGAAGAAGCGCGCGTTGTCGATACGGGTCCGCTCGGTGAGCGTCTTGACGCGCGTGCCAGAGGCGAGCGACGAGCCGGGCTCGTTGAAGCCCACATGGCCGTCGGTGCCGATGCCGAGAATCTGCACGTCGATGCCGCCCGCGGCCTCGATCGCCGCGTCGTAGGCGGCGCCGGCGCCCGCGACCTTCTCGCCGTCCTCGAGCGGGGTGCCGTTGAGCACGTCGCCGGGCACGTGGACCTTGGCCGGGTCGAGCCCCAGGGGCTCGACGACCGTGCGGTGGATGGTCGCGTGGTAGGACTCTGGGTGGGTCAGCGGCAGGCCGATGTACTCGTCCAGCGCGAAGCCCTGCACCTGGGAGACGTCGATCGACTCCTCCTTGACGATCTCGGCAAGCGCCTGGTAGGCGGCCAGCGGGCTGGAGCCGGTGGCGAGTCCCAGGACCGCGTTCGGCTTGGCCTTGATGAGGTCCGCGACCGAGCGTCCGTACAGCTCTCCGGCCTCCTCCTGGTTCTTGACGATGATGACTTCTGCCATGGTGTTTTCCTTTCAGACCTTGACGTCAGGCCGTGATGTCAGGCCTCGGTGGAGGCGGAGACTTCCTCGGGCGTGCGGGCGAGCGTCATGCCGCACTCCTCGAGCACGGCGGCGACGCGCTTGACGTTCTCGCCCTTGAGCGGCAGGACCGGGTTGGGCATCTGGTTGGTGTCGAACACGCCGAGCAGCGCCATGGCGGTCTTGAACGCGCCCACGCCGGAGCCGAAGCCCGCGACGCCCTGCGGCACGGTGACGATGCGCATGAGCGCGGCCAGCCAGTCCTGCTCCTTCTTGACGGTGGCCCAGTCGCCGGCCTCGGTGGCCTTCCACATGCGCACGTAGCCGGTGGCCTCCACGTTGGCGAGTCCCGGCACGGAGCCGTCGGCGCCGGCCATGTAGGCGCCGTCCACCACGACCTCTTGGCCGGTGAGCAGCGTGAGCGGGTGACCGGCCTTGGCGTTGTCGTCCACGAGGAAGCGGAAGGCCACGTCGTCGTTGGAGGAGTCCTTCACGCCGGCGAGCACGCCCTCCTGGCCAAGCTTGACGAGCAGGCCGCCAGGCAGCTTGGTGTGCACGCACACGGGGATGTCGTAGGCGAACAGCGGCAGCTCGGGCACGGCCTCGTGGATGAGGCGGAAGTGGCGCTCGATCTCCGGCAGGCCGCCGAGCGCGTAGAACGGGCAGGTGGCCACGATCGCGGACGCGCCGAGCTCCTTCGCCTCCTTGGCGTGCTCGATCACGCGGTTGGTCTCGGTGTCGATGCAGCCGACAAACACGGGCACGCGGCCGTCGACGATCTCCATGACGGTCTGGATGATCTCGCGGCGGCGGGCGTCGGTGCTGAACGCGACCTCGCCGGAGGAGCCGAGCGTGAACAGGCCGTCGACGCCGGCGTCGATCATGCGGTTGAGTGAGCGCGCGAAGCTGACCTTGTCGACTTCGCCGTCGGCGGTGAGCGGGGTGACGACCGGGGGGATGACCCCGCGGAATTGTGTTGCCATGATGGTGGTTCCTTTACAAAATCAAGTTATTCGGATAATGGTCGGCCATTGCCGTCGGCCCCGTTGAAGGAGGCCAACGGCGGAATGGCGAAACGGTGAATCGTCGGCTTACCGACATTCCTCCGCGGTCGGGTGCAGCAGCGAGGGCGCGGCGCCCAGCAGCAGCTTGGTGTACGAATCCTGCGGATTGTTCAGTACGTCGTAAGCCGCTCCGCGCTCCACAATGGTTCCGTGGTTCATCACCACGATTTCGTCGGACACATAGCGGACGGTCTGGATGTCATGGCTGATGAACACCAAGGACAAACCCAGCGACTTCTTGAGATCCGACAACAGGTTGAGGATCTGCGCGCGCACGGACACGTCCAGCGCGGAGGTCGGCTCGTCGGCGATGATCGCATCCGGATTGAGCGACAGGGCGCGGGCGATGGCGACGCGCTGACGTTGGCCGCCGGAGAGCTGGCCCGGCAATGCGTACAGAGCGGACTCCGGCAATCCCACCATCCGCAGCAATTCGTGGGCGTGCTTGTCTCGGCTCGCCTTGTCGCCGAGCTTGTGCACGACGAGCGGGTCGATGAGCTGGTCGATGACGCTCATGCGGGCATTCAGCGCGGTGGCCGGGTCCTGGAAGACCACGGACACCACGCGACCGATCTCCATGCGCTCCTTGGCGGTGCGGTGGGTCACGTCCTGGCCCTTGAACAGCACCTGGCCGGAGGTGGCCTGCTGCAGGCCGCACATCACGTTGGCCGTAGTGGACTTGCCGCAGCCGGACTCACCAACGATGCCGATGGTCTTGCCCGGCATCAGGCGCAGATTCACCTTGTTGACCGCCTTGACCTTGTTTGGATGCAGAATTGAGCCGGCTCGGGTGGTGAAGACCACCTCGACGTCCTTGAGCTCGATGATCGGCACGTTCGGATCCTTGCTCATCGGGCACCTCCTTCCTTGCTGATGGCTGTCGGGGCGTCAACGGCGGGCGTGACGTCCGCGTCGTCGGGCAGGGCCGCGTAGAAGTGGTACGTGCCGGGCACCTGCTTGAAGATCGGGCGGGTGTTAAGGCCCACCGTCGGATGGCTGGAGCGCGGCGCGAAGCGGTCGCCCTTCGGGAAGTCCGCCGGGGACGGCACGGTGCCGGGCACCTGGTGGAGCCTTCCGGCGCCGGCCTCGATGGAGGTGACGGCACCGAGCAGGCCGCGGGTGTACTCGTGGCGGGGGTCGGTGAGGATCTCCTTGGTGGAGCCCTGCTCGACGACCTGGCCAGCGTACATGACGGTGATGGAGTGCGCCACCTTGGCCACGAGGGCGAGGTCGTGGGAGACGAAGATCATCGCGAAGCCGAGCTTCTCGCGCAGCTCGTTGAGCAGGTCGATGACCTGCTTCTGCACGGTCACGTCGAGGGCGGTGGTGGGCTCGTCGGCGACGACCAGCTTCGGGTCGCGGGTCAGGGCCATGGCGATGAGCACGCGCTGGCGCTGGCCGCCGGACAGCTCGTGCGGGTAGGACTCCAGCGTGCGCTCCGGATCGAGGCCCACGAGCTTGAGCAGTTCCTCGGCGCTGCGGGTGCCGCCGCGGGAGGTGAGCTGCTTCATCTGCGCCTTGATGAGCATGGACGGGTTGAGCGAGGAGAGAGCGTCCTGATAGATCATGGCGATCTCGTGGCCGCGTAGGGCGTTGTGCTCCTTGGGATCCATGCCGACGAGGTTCTTGCCGTCGAACAGGATCTCGCCGCTGATCTCGGCCTTCGGGTCTAGCAGGCCCATGATGGCCAGCGAGGTGATGGACTTGCCGCAGCCGGACTCGCCCACGAGGCCCATGGTCTCGCCGGGACGCACAGAGAAGCTCACGTGGTCCACCACGTTCACGTCGCCGTGGCGCGGGAACTTGATGCACAAATCCTTGACCTCGATGACCGGCGGCTCGGTGCTCTTGGGCTCGAAGCGGTCGGTGCGCTTCATTTCGGCCTCGCGCAGCTTGGCAAGGGATTCCTCCAGACTCTCGTGCTGGGCGGCGTAGGCGGCGACAGGATCGACGAGCAGACGATCCTCCTCACGCTTGGCTTCCTTGTCTTCGTCGGTTTCCTTGATCGGCGCGGTCGGAGCGGCCACCATGGCGTCAGTGATGCCCTCGGACAGGATGTTGAGGCACAGCACGGTGATCATGATCATCAGGCCCGGGAACAGCGCCTGCCACCAGTAGCCGAAGATCACGCCTTCCTTGGCGGAGGACAGGATGTTGCCCCACGTCGGGGTCGGCTCCGGAATGCCCAGATTAATGAAGGACAGGGACGCCTCGAACACGATCGCGTCGGCGACGCACAGGGTGGTGAACACCATAACCGGGGCGGCTATGTTGCGCATCACATGCTTGTAGAGAATCCACGGGGCGCGGGCGCCGGAGACGATGACCGCGCGCACGTAGTCCTTGCCGTACTCGCTGATGATGTTCGCGCGCACGATGCGGGCAATCTGCGGCACGTACAGGATGCCGATGGCTGCGATGATGCCGAACATGGACTGGCCGAGGATCGAGACGAACACGGCGGCGAGGGCGATGCCCGGCACGGACATGAACACATCGATGACGCGCATGATGATTTCCGAGATCCACGTGCGGGCCACGGCCGCGATCGCGCCGATGAGCGCGCCCAGCACCAAGGCGAACAGGATGGACAGCAGGCCGATGACGAGCGAATACCGTGCGCCGTAGAACACGCGGGTCATCACGTCGCGCCCAACGTTATCGGTGCCGAACAGGTGCTCGGCGGTCGGAGACTGATAGCTCACGGTAATGGCGAGAGGATCCTCCGGCGAGATCACCGGCGCGGCGACGGCCACGACGACCAGCAGCGCGATAAACAGCAACGCGAGCCTGGATCCAATGGTCATTTTGCTGAAACGGTTGAATTTCACTCCGGGACGCGACACCGCGTCTACGACTTTGGGTTTGCCAAACAGCATGTCACACCGTCCTGATTCTCGGGTTGATAAGCACATACAGCATGTCAACGATGATGTTGATGATCACGAACGCGAGAGCCACCACCAGCACCACACCCTGAACGAGAATCGGCTCGTTGCCGTTGATGCCTTCGAACAGCGCCGTGCCCATGCCAGGCAGGGAGAAGATGATCTCGGTGATGATGGCGCCGCCCATGAGGTAGCCGATCTTCATACCAAGCACCGTGACCGGAGTAATCAGGGCGTTGCGGAACACGTTGCGCGCAATGACGACGCGCTTGGGCACGCCGGCGCCGATGGCGGTGCGTACATAGTCCTTATCCAGTTCCTCGACCATGGAGGTTCGGATGATGCGGGTCATCTGTCCGGCGACAGGGAAGCCCAGCGAGAACGCGGGCATGGCCATGCGCGCCAGATATTCACCGGGATCCACGCTGAACGGCACGAGCTCGCCCGCACCCGGCAGCAGGGCCAGCTTGATCTGCAGCAGGTAGATCAGCAGCACGCCCAGCCAGAAGGACGGGGTAGCGATGGCGATGATGGAAATCACACGGATGACCTGATCGACCCACGTGTCACGGTAAAGGGCGGCGAGCACACCGAAAATCACCGAAAACACCACGGCGATGATCAGCGCGATGAACGTCAGCTGCAACGTGATCGGGAAAGCAGTCGCGATGCGGGAAGACACGGAATCCTTGTTCACGCCGTATACGCCGAGGTTGCCTTGGAACAGGCCGCCGAGATACGACAGGAACTGCTCGCCCCACGATCGGTCGAAGCCCATCTCGTGGCGGTATGCCGCAAGCTGCTCGGCCGTGGCGTTTTCGCCGAGAGCCGAGACCGCGGGGTCGTATTGGGAGAACGACATCAGGAAGAACACGAGGAAAACGACGCCGAATGCCACAAACGGCAGGGATATCAATCGTCTTCCCAACAAACGAAGTAAATTGCCCACTCTATATGCTCCTCAAATGGATGGTTGCGCAAAATAAGGGCGTCGCCGCGTCAGCATCGCTGCTTGCGCAGCAGCGCCCTCGGGATGTGATGGCGAATGACTTGTGTGGATCAGCCGTTCAGCTTGGAGTTCAGGAAGTACAGGCCAGTGGTTCCAATCGGGGTGTAGGAGCTGAACACGTTCTTCTTGACGGCGGTGGAAAGCTTGCGGTGGAACAGCGGGTACATCGGCAGCTCGTCGGAGAGCAGGTCGAAGCACTCGTTCCAGTAGCTCTGCTGTTCGTCGCCGGAGGACCGGGCGGCCTTGTCCATGAGTTCATGCAGCTTGTTGTATCCGTCGGAGCCGTTCCAGAACATGCGCTGCTTGGTCCAGACGGTGTCGCCGAACCACCAGTTGAGCAGCACGTCGGGATCGTTGCCGAACACGGTCGGATCGCCGGGGCCAAGCACCATGGAGAAGTCGGCGTCGTCCTTATCGGTGATGGTCGGGAACAGGGCGGAGGACTTCATGGACTGAATGTCCACGTTGAAGCCGATCGCGTCGAGGTTGTTCTTGATCTGCGGCGCCAGCTGGGTGATCCAAGTCTGATCCGTGGTGTAGAGCGTGAACTTCACGCCTTCGGACACACCAGCCTCCTTGAGCAGCTCCTTGGCCTTCTCAGGGTTGTAGGTATACACGTTGGAGGCCTTGTGATAGGCCTTGAAGCTCTCGGGCATGAAGCCGGTGACCATGTTGGCCTCGCCGGACAGCTGGTTCTTGATCATGCTCTCGGTGTCGATCGCATAGAACACGGCCTGACGCACACGCTTGTCGTCGAACGGCTTCTGCTTGGTGTTGAACATGATGAACGCCTGATTGAAGCCATCCACCGTCTCGATGTCGGCGCCGGCGGCCTTCAGGGTGTCGAACGCCTTGGCGGGGACGTTCTCCATGATGTCGCTCTTGCCGTTCTGCATGGCGGTGACGCGGGCGGTGTCATCCACATTCACGTTCCACACCATGTGGGAGACCTGCGCGGGGAATTCGCCGTTGTAATATTCGTTCTTGTCGAACTTCACCTGCTGATCGGTGATCTCGACGTACTTCCACGGACCGGAGCCGATCGGCATCTTCTTGAGGTCCGCGTCGCTCTGACTGGCCGGAACGATGTGTACCAGCGACATGCGCTCCTTGAACAGGGTGAACGCGTACTTGAGCTTGAAGTCAATCTTGTTGTCGCCCTGCGCGGTGATCGAGTCAATGAACGAGAGCATCGGAGCGTAAACGCCGCCGGGCGCCATGACGCGCTCGAACGAGGTCTTGACGTCGTTGGCGGTCACGGCGTTACCGTCCGAGAACTTGGCGCCATCGCGGATCGTGATGACGTATTCGGTGTCGGAGATCTTCTCCGGTTCGCCGGCGGCCAAGCCGGAGACCAACGAATAGTCGGACATCTGCAGCGTGTACAGCGCCTCGGTCACATGCCAGTTGCCGGCCATCGGCAGGGCCATGGACGTGGACAGCGGATTGAAGTCACGGCTGCTGTACGCCACCTGCGCGGTGATGGTGTCCGCGACGGAGGGACCTCCCTTGGCGTTCGTCGTGCCGGTTCCTACACCGCAGCCGCTCAAGGCGAGCGTTCCGGCCAATACCGCAGCGGCGTCTTGGCACGAATTCACCCGGGAGATCTGCTACTAC
>BABC01000078.1_pt1 | contig 12459 bp, 9 predicted proteins | sample 270348 | NCBI WGS metagenome assembly BABC01 (sample SAMD00036532, study PRJNA27871) | human gut metagenome | isolation source: feces from healthy human sample In-B, Infant, Male
CTCTCCAGTGCGCTGGAGCGTGAAATTGATGCCGAAGCCATGCCTGTGGGCCGTGACCGCACGGTGGCCCCGAATGAATACCGTTTTAAGCTGAGCACTCCGGACTTCGACCGCATCGAAGCATGGGGCAGCGAAACTTTGGCCAACGAGCTTGCCGACAACCTCACCGAGTACGCCAAGAGCCAGCATTATGCCTTCGTGGGCCCGGTCGTAGTGATCTTTGAAGAAGACCTGGATCTGTCCAAGGGCAATTTCAACCTCGCCTCCGAATCCGTGCAGGGCAACGCCGTGCCTGTCACCACAGACACCCAGACCGAAGACAGCCCCGTGCTCGAGGTCAACGGCAACCAGTACCTGCTCACCAAAGACAAGACGATGATCGGCCGCGGCTCCGGCTGCGACATCGTCATCGATGATCCGGGCATCTCCCGCAAGCATCTGGAAATCGACATCACGGACAACGGCGTAATCGCGCGCGATCTTGGTTCCACCAACGGCACATACGTGGAAGGCCATCAGGTTCCCGCCGCCACGCTGCTCGACGGCAACACCATCACCATCGGCCGCACGCGCATCCTGTACTGGGCCTCCGCGCAAGCGCAGGAGTAGTCGAGCGCCCCGCCCGAAAGTCATCTATCTATGACCGAACTGACATTCGCCCTGCTCAAGTATGGATTCCTCATCCTACTGTGGGTTTTCATATGGCTGGCGGTACGTTCGTTGCACAAAGACATCGAGACGTTCAGCCCGCGCCCGTCTCGTTCTCGCCGTCGCCGTGAACGAGAGATGCACAAGGAGAAGGCCGAGGCGCCGCAAGCACCGGTCTCCCGTGCCACTTCGTCCAGCGCGCCGGTTGCCTCCGGAAACGTCAACCCCACTTTGCTGGTGATTATTGACGGCCCGCTGGCCGGCAGTTCCGTGCCACTCACCGGAGCCGAAATCGGCTTGGGCCGCGCCGCGTCAAATACCGTGGTCTTAGACGACGAATTCGTGTCTTCCCACCACGCCCGCGTCTATCGCGATCCCAGTTCCGGCCAGTGGGCTATTGAAGATCTGAACTCCACCAACGGCACCGTGGTCAATCAGCAGCGCATCAGCCAGCCCACCATTCTGCCCGCTCGCGTCCCCGTGCGCATCGGCGCCACAACCTTTGAACTGAGGTAGCCGCATGCCTAATTCCGCCGCTTCACAACCGCTGTTCCTGTATTCCACCACTGTGTCCGACGTGGGCACCGTGCGTGCGAACAATCAGGATTCCTCCTTCGCCGGCGAGCATCTGATCGCCATTTGCGATGGTATGGGCGGTCATGCCGGCGGCGACACGGCATCTTCCATCGCCATCCGGTCTCTGGCTCATATTGAGCAGGACGATACCGGCGGTGATGTCGAGGTCATCTCCCGCATGATGGAAACCTCCGTTATGGCCGCGCATGACGCCATTGTCGGCAAAGCCAAGCGCGAACGCAAGCTCGCCGGCATGGGCACCACCGTCACTGCAGTGGCATTGGTCGCCGGCTACTGGGTAGTGGCGCATATCGGCGATTCCCGCGCATACCTGCTGCGCGACGGCCACCTGAGCCGCATTACCTGCGATCACAGCTATGTTCAGCACCTGATCGACACCGGCCGCATCACACCTGCGGAGGCCAAGAACCATCCGCAACGCAATGTCGTTATGCGCGTGCTCGGTGATTTCGACATCGACCCGCACCCGGACATCTCCATTCGCAAGGCCCACCCCGCGGATCGCTGGCTGCTGTGCTCCGACGGCCTGTGCGGCGTACTGGAAGACTCCACCATCAAAGAGACGATGACCGCATTGGCCGATCAAGGCGAATGCGCGCAACGCTTGGTGCAGATGGCCCTACGCGCCGGCAGCACCGACAACGTCACCGCCGTGATTGCGGACGCCACGCTGGCTTTGGATGCCGACGCCTTCGATCTGCCACATCAGACCCCGCTGGTGGGCGGCGCAGCCAGCCGCAACCTGGAGCCGATTGCCGATATCGTCAACGAACCGGTGGCCACCGCCCCCGCGCTGAGAGACGATCATTCGCCCGCCAAACGCGCTGCGGCACTGATGCAGCCAGCGGACACGCAACATAACGATGCAGCGCCAGCCAGCGCCGAGCCATCCACCACCCGTGTGGTGCAGCCCTCCGCCGTCCGCGAGGAGACCGGCGAGCGCGATAACCCGGATACTGGCGAAATTCCGGTAGTGCAAAAGCCTGACGGCCGTCTTTCCGCGGACCCGAACGATCCCGAGGTGGCCAAGGCCATCAGGGACGAGCATGTGGAGCAGAAGAAAGCCACACGTGCCAAGCATCAGCGGAACCGATTGGCCATAGTCATCACCATTCTTCTGGCTGTGGCGGTGCTGTTCGGTGCCGGCACCGGCACGTACATGTGGAGCCAGACCCGGTATTACGTCGGCAACAGCAACGGCAAAGTGGCTATTTACCAAGGCGTGCCTACTAATCTGTTCGGCTTGGCGCTGTCTCATGAGGTTTCCAGCACCTCGATTACCGTGTCGAATCTGCCGCAGACTTGGCACGATCAGCTCAATCGGGGTATTTCGGTGGGCTCCTTGGACGAGGCCCAATCGCATGTGGGCATTATTCGTAGCGAAATGAACAAGTTCAAGAAGCAGCAGGAGAGCGAGCAGGCCAAGAAGTCCACATCCAGCAACTCGTCAGGCTCATCCAACTCGTCCACTTCCGGCAATACCAACAAGTCCGAGTCCGGCATTGGGGCAGCCGACGACGCCACCACGGGAGGATCGCAATGATCGCTACCCGTTTCCGCCAAATTGCGCTGCTCCTGCTTGCCGTGGCTATCAGCGCGCTGGCATTCATCCAGATGTTCCAGCGCACCACCGGCGCATTCCCCGTGCAATACGCCATCATGTTGTGCGCGGCGGCCGCACTGTTCCTCGTGTTCTGTGGGCTGACCGCCCGCTTCCAGCCGTATGCCAGCCAATCCATCATGCCGTGCGTACTGCTGCTCACCGCCACCGGCATCACGATGATCGCCCGCATCGATCAGAGCGAGGGATGGGATATCGCCAAGCGCCAGATCATATGGCTGTACGTTGCTTTGGTGCTTTCGACGCTGATCATCGTCTTCCTGCGAGATTACCGCGTTCTCAGGCGCTTTTCCTACGTGTCGATGGTGGTGGGTCTGATACTGCTGCTTTCCCCCATGCTGCCGGTTATCGGCACAGAGATCAACGGCGCTCGTATCTGGGTGCGCATTCCAGGCCTCGGCAACTTCCAGCCCGGTGAATTCGCCAAACTTTTTCTCGCGTTCTTTTTTGCCGCCTATCTCTTCGATCATCGCGATCAGCTGGCTGTCGGCGGCAAAAAGGTGCTGGGATTGCAACTGCCCCGCATCAAGGACTTAGGCCCTATCATCGTGGTGTGGATCGCCTCGATGGGAGTGCTCGTCGTGCAACACGATCTGGGTACCTCGCTCATGTTCTTCGCCATGTTCGTGGCCATGCTGTACACGTCCACAGGCCGCAAAAGCTGGATCGTCATCGGTCTGATCACCTTTGCCGCAGGTGCGATGCTGGCCGCAAGCATGTTCAGCCATGTGGGTTCGAGAGTCGATGCATGGCTGCACCCGTTCAGCAACGAACAGTACACCAAGTCCCCCGGCGGCTCTTGGCAGCTGGTCACCGGCATTTTCGGCCTTGCATCCGGCGGCATGATCGGTACCGGTCTGGGCCAGGGACATCCATCTCTGGTCACCTTCGCCAACTCCGATTTCATCTACGCCTCCCTCGGCGAGGAGCTCGGCCTGGTGGGCGTCATGGCTATTCTGATGCTCTACCTGATCATCATCGCTTCCGGCTTCATCGTCGCTATGAAAATCAAGGACGGTTTCGGCAAGCTGCTTGCTTCCGGACTGGTGTTCACCATGGCTTTCCAGGTATTCACCGTGGTCGGCGGCATCACGCTCGTCATTCCGCTTACCGGCCTGACCCTGCCATATATGGCAGCCGGCGGTTCCAGTCTTATCGCCAACTACATTCTTGCGGCGTTGCTTATCGTCATTTCCAATTCAGCGAACCAGCCGGAGCCTGAGCTGACTTCAGATACCTTCCAGCATGAAGCGCTTGCGGCGTTGCGCAACAAGGAGCTTAAGGCCCGCGCACGCGCCACCGAGCCCATTGTCCGCCCGCGTGTAGCCTCGGCCACGCCGCACGACGTGTCTGAGGAAGCAAACGACCCGCAGATTCCAAACACCGCTGAGGAACCCGAGTACACGGTCCGTACCGGGGTCATTCCCTCGGTGCCCCAAGTGCCATCCATACCTCCTGCCCCACCGGTGCCGCAGATCCAGACGAACTTCCCCATCGACACATCCAACGGAGGTGAACGCGCATGAACAAATACCTGCGCCAGCTGTTTACCGCCGTCATCGCTCTGTTCGTGGTACTCGGCCTGTCATCTACCATCATCATGGCCATCAGCTCCAGCACGCTGAACAACGACTCTCGCAACGCCCGCGCCCTATACCATCAGCTGGGCGCTTATCGTGGTGCCATCTTGGCCTCCGACGGCACGGTAATGGCTCAATCGGAGCCGGTAAATGACGCATTCAAGTACCAGCGCACCTATTCGAATGGACCGCTGTACGCACCGGTCACCGGATTCTTCTCCATCAACCAGACTGCGGATCGCGGCCTGGAAGCCTCGCGCAGCATGTTGCTTAGCGGCGAGGCCGACTCGCTGATCTGGCAGCGCGCCAAGGCCATGCTGACCGGCAGCACCAATCAAGGCGCGTCCATCGAGACGTCAATCAACCCCAAGATCCAGCAGATCGCGTACGACCAGCTCGGCACCAGGGACGGCGCCGCCGTGGCCATCGAGGTGAAAACCGGCCGCATCCTTGCCATGGTGAGCACCCCCAGCTACGATCCGAACCAGCTGGCCACCCATGATTCCGATGCCGCCACCAAGACGTACAACGAGCTTGCGGCAGGCGGCGATAGCCCCCTGATCAACCGCGCCACCTCACAGCTGTACCCGCCCGGCTCCCCGTTCAAGACCATCGTGGCATCCGCCGCGCTGGAAACCGGCGATTACCAGACAGATACGCAGATTCCGGCAGGCAGCTCATACACGCTTCCCGGCACCAACACCCAGCTGCCGAACGCCGTGTACCAAGCCAACGGCACTGACGGAAAGATTTCGCTGCAGGACGCGATTACCTGGTCCTCGAACACCGCTTTCGCCCAACTTGGCGTGGCTCTGGGACAAGACAAGGTCAGCGATATGGCCACCAAGCTTGGCTTCGGCAGCACCATTACCATTGACGGCACCGAGAACACCGGCACCCCGATGACAGCCACCGCATCGACGTTCCCGTCCAGCTCCACCGCCGACAAACTGGCATTGGCCTCCATCGGCCAGGGCGACAACACGGCCACGCCGTTGCAGATGGCAATGGTCGCCCAGGCCATCGCCAATGACGGTAAGCTGATGCGTCCCACCCTGGTGGATCGCGTACGCGCCTCCGATCTGACCGTGCTTTCCGAAACCAAGTCGCAGGTCATGGCCGAGGCGTTTAGCAAGGATATTGCAGACAAGCTCACCACCATGATGGAAAGCGTGGTTACCAAGGCCAACCCGACGCTTGCCATCAATGGCATATCTGTGGCCGCAAAAACCGGTACTGCACAAATCGGCATCGATAACAGCAGCATCGACGGCTGGGTTATCGGCTTCGCGCCGGCAGACGATCCGCAGATTGCCGTCGCAGTGCTGGTGCATAACACAGATTTGTACGGTTCGTTCGCCGCAGGCCCGATTATGCGCGCGATGATTCAGGAGGCGCTGCAGCAATGAAACTCATCGAAGGACAGCTCATTCACCGCCGATACCGCCTTGACGCGCGCCTTGCGCAGGGCGGCATGGGCGAGGTCTGGAAAGGCTACGACATCCAGCTCGGACGCGAGGTGGCCATCAAGGCTTTGCGTTCGGACATGACCAATGCCGAGGCCAAGCTTCGCCGTCTGCGTGCCGAGGCCCACAACTCCGCCAATCTGGCGCATCCGAACATCGCCGCCTTGTTCGAATACTATGAGCATGATGGCATCGGATTCCTCATTATGGAATACGTGCCCTCGAAGTCGTTGGCCGATTTGTTCCACGAGAAGGGCGCGATGGATCCCATCGAACTGCTGCCCATTCTCATCCAGACCGCGCGCGGCCTGTTCATCGCACACTCGCACGGCGTGATTCACCGCGATGTCAAGCCGGCCAACATCATGGTCTCCGATAGCGGCGAGGTGAAAATCACCGATTTCGGCGTCAGCTATTCCACCGGCCAGGGTCAGATCACCCAAGACGGCATGGTGGTGGGCACCGCGCAGTACATTTCGCCTGAGCAGGCGCAGGGCCAGCAGGCCACGCCGCAATCCGACATCTATTCTCTGGGCGTGGTGGCCTACGAAGGGCTCGCCGGCCACCGTCCGTTCACCGGTGCCACTGCGGTGGATATCGCGGCCGCACACGTGAACAATGCCGTGCCTCCGCTGCCCGATTCCGTGGATATCCAGCTGCGTGAATTCGTGATGTCCATGCTGGCCAAAGATCCGCTGGACCGTCCTAAGGACGCTCTGGTGGTGTCCCGCACACTGGCCCGCATCGAACGTCGTCTGCTTGACCAGCGGACCGAAATGACCGACAGCACCATGATCACGTCCGGTAGCCGTCTGCCCCGTAGGGTGTCGAGCACACCGCGCATCGTTATGGAGGCTCCGGCCTCATTATTGGGAGGGAATAAGCAATGAGCAGCAATATGCCTACTGCACTGGCCGATGGCCGATACCAGCTCGGCCAGCTCATTGGCCGCGGCGGCATGGCTGAAGTCCATGTCGCTCTCGACACCCGCTTGGGGCGCACCGTCGCTATCAAGATCATGCGCGCGGATCTGGCCAACGACGACATATTCCTGGCCCGCTTCCGCCGTGAGGCGCACGCGGTCGCGCAGATGAACAACCCGAACATCGTGAACATCTACGATTCCGGCGAGGAGACGGTCACCGCCGATAACGGCGATGTGGAGCATCTGCCGTACATCGTGATGGAGTACGTCAAGGGCCAGACCCTGCGCGACATCATCAAGGTGAACGGTGCCTTGAGCCAGCGCGACTGCGAGCAGGTAATGCTCGGCGTGCTGAACGCCCTCGACTACTCGCATCGTATGGGCATCATCCACCGCGACATCAAACCCGGCAACATCATGATTTCCGAGCAGGGCGTGGTCAAGGTCATGGACTTCGGCATCGCCCGCGCACTGGACGACTCGGCCGCCACCATGACCCAATCGCAGGGCGTGGTGGGCACCGCACAGTACCTGAGCCCCGAGCAGGCACGCGGCGAGACCGTGGACATGCGTTCCGACCTGTACTCCGCCGGCTGTGTGCTGTATGAAATGCTGACCGGCCGCCCGCCGTTCACCGGCGATTCCGCCGTGGCCATCGCATACCAGCATGTTTCCGAGGTGGCCACTCCGCCTTCCGCCGTAGTACCGGGCCTGCCGAAGATGTGGGATTCAATCTGCGCCAAGGCCATGGCCAAGGATCGCCAGAACCGTTATGCCACTGCTTCCGAGTTCAAGAACGATGTCTTGACCTATATGAACGGCGGCGTTCCGGTGGCAGCCGCGTTCAACCCCCTGACCGACCTCTCCAACATGAAGGCCCGCAGGGATGCCGAGCGCGACCTGCCGACCGCAGCTCTGGGACAGCCTCAGCAGCCTACGCAGGCATTCAATCCGGTAACCGGCCAATTCGAGCAGATCTCGCCCACCAATGGCACCAATGCCGCAAACGTCAAGTCGCGTGCCGAACAGCGTGCGGCTGCGGCCAAGGCCAAGAAGCGCAAGCGCATCATTATTGGCGTGGTTGTGGCATTAATCGCGGTTATCGCCATCGTGGTTGGCGTAGCATTTGCCATGAACGGGTCGCATACATCCACCGAAGAGCTGGTCGCCATACCTGAATGCACCGCATCCACATCCAAGGATGGCATGGACGCCAAGCTCAAGGCGGCGGGATTGACGATGGTGGAGAAGCGTGACACCGATTCCACCGAGCCGGAAGGTACATGCACGCGAATGAAACCCACGGCCGGCACCAAGGTGGCCAAGGGTTCCAAGGTGCAGGTATGGTTCTCGGCCGGACCGCAGTCCATCTCCATTCCGGATGTTTCCAAGCGCACTCAGGATGAGGCCCGCAATATCCTCAAGGATGCCGGCTTTGAAGTGAACTCCGTGGTCAAGACCGAAGACAGTGATTCCGTGGCCAAGGATCTGGTGACCCGCACCGATCCCGCCAACGGGCAGTCCGCCACCAAGGGCTCGTCGATCACCCTGTGGGTGTCCACCGGCATGACCAAGGTGCCGAACAACCTGGTGGGCCAGGCAAAGGATGCCGTGCTGCAGCAGTACAACGACAAATTCAACTTCACCGTGGAATCCGAGAATTCCGATTCGGTGCCTGCCGGATCGATTACCCGCGTGGAGCCCGGCTCCGGTTCCTCCATCGAACAGGGCGGCACCATCACCATTTGGGTATCCGCCGGCAAAAAGCAGGCCACCGTGCCGACCATTGCCGCCGGCACCAACTACGCGACTGCAAAACTCACGCTGGAGGCAGCCGGGTTCACTGTACAGGTCAGCGGACCAAGCGACAACAACGCAGTGGTGGTCAGCACCGATCCGGCTGGCGGTTCGCAGGTCGATGAAGGCTCGACTGTCACCATCACGACCAAGGCTGGGGCCAGTAGCAATACCAACAACAGCAGTGGTGGCAACACCAACAACGGGCAATAGCCCGTCTCGCGACCGATGATGAGCATTGACCCCCGCTAGCGATACCTGCTAGCGGGGGTCAATCATTGCTCGTTACTTCGTGACCTTGGGCTGCAATCCGGCGGATTTAGCCACGGCGTTATCCTGCCCGCACACCTTCAGCCAATTGGCCAGCAGACGGTAGCCATCCTGCGTCATCACGGATTCCGGGTGGAACTGCACCGCATACATCGGCTTGTCCTTGACCCTCACGCCTTGGATGATGTGGTCATCCTGCGTCCATGCCGTGACCTGCAGCGTATCCGGCACCGAATCGGGCTCAACGGCCAGCGAATGGTATCGGGTGGCGGTCATCGGGTTGGCCACGCCCTCGAAAATCTCATCATCGATATGCTCCACCAAGCTGGTCTTGCCGTGCATGATGGTGGGCGCATGATCCACTGTGCAGCCATAGACCTCAGCGAGCGCCTGCAGACCCAGGCACACGCCGAACATCGGCACACCGGTGGCTGCGCACAGACGAATCATATCCTCACTGGCACCGGATTCGGCGGGAGCTCCGGGTCCGGGGGAAATCAGCACGCCGTCGTAGCCGTCCAGAACACCGGGCGCGGCGGGATCGATGGCATCATTGCGCACCACGTCGACCGTGGCACCAAGCGTCTTCAGATAACCGACAATCGTATATACAAAGGAATCGTAGTTATCCACTACCAGGATGCGTGCGGAATCGGTCATACTGCTCTCCTTGAAAAACCTATGCTGCAAGCCATACTACAGCGCTTTGCCGTGCTTGCACCCGAACATGCGCACGGTCTAGTTGGACACCACGAAGTTCGACATTTGCTGCAGGAACGGGATGTTGGCGGCCGCCCAGGGGAATACCCACTGGAACAGGGCCGCGGCACCGGCAAACAGCAGCACAGCCAGCAGTAGCCAGCGGATTGGCGCCACGCCTGGCTGCAAGCGCAGCAGCGTGCCATAGATGCTGGCATCAGGGCGGCGGCGTTCGCCCAGACGAATCGCCTTGAGCACCGGCCAGCGCCAGGCCACGGCGGAGGCAATGAACAGAATCAGCCATGCCCCCAGTGCGCCATACACCACCTTGTCCAAAGAACCGATCTTGGAAACCAGGGACGGGGTCTCCTTGGTGGCAAAACGCACCTCACCGGACGAATCGGTGGTGGTCAGTTCCTTGGGCACGCCATCAGACACCTTGGCCCAATATGCGAGCTCGCCATAGCTGATCCATCGGTGGGTCGGAGTGCTGTACTTCGGCTCGCAAGTGGTCAGGGTGATCATGCGTTTGGTGGGCTCCACGCTGGAGTTCTCCGGGTTGGGCGCAATCACGTATATGTCGGTGGGCAGCACAATCTCATAGCGCGTGTAATGGTAGACGTACCAGTAATCCTTGGTACGGATGATGATCGGGTCGCCTTCCTGCAGTTTGTCCACGTCGCCAAGCGGCTGTCCGTAGCCATTACGATGGCCAGCTACGGCAAAGTTGCCGACCTGACCAGGCATCTGGGTGTCTTGATAGTGCCCCAGACCGTGCCGGTTCAGTTGCTCCAGCGTGGTGCCCTCCACCAAGTTGCGGTGCCACTGAGAGCCAAAACGAGGGATGTACACCTGTGCGATCAGATCGCCATACGCCGGTTTTTCGGGCTGGACCGGCGGATCGCCTTCCTGCGCCTCGGCCACCTTGACATCACCGCCGTTGTTGCTGGGGTCGGACCAATTCACGGACTGCGCGGTCTCATTCTGGGCTTGTTCGGCTTCCACGCCGGTCCACCACATCTGCCAGACGATATAGAGCGCGCATATCGCAGCGGCGGTCAGCAACAGTTCCGCAATGATGCCCAGCAGCTGCCATAATGCGCCGCGCCTCGGAGCGGATGGCCTGCGACGCGAGTCACCGCCGCGCGATGGCTGCACTGATGCGGCACTGCCTGCGCCCGCTGCGTATGCAGGCACATTATCCGTCGCGATGCTGGCGTCGCTGCTGTGGTTGCCGTGCCTCATTGTTGGGTGTTCTCCTCGTCCTTGGACTGCGTCTCATTCACCGTGGCATATTTCAGTTGCTGCAGCAAGGCCGCGGTGGACGGAAAATTGAGATCGTCCTTGTTCTCCACTTTGTAGCCGATGCCGAATGCGGTCACATATTGCTTAAGAATGGTGATGGCTTCGGAATCGTTCAGCGCCTTGCGCATGGAGGCCTGATCCCCGATGGCGGAGATGGTGAACGGCGGCGCGTATTTCTTACCGTGTATGGACAGCACGTTGCCGGAACAGATTACGGCCGAATTAAACAGCACGCGCTGATCCATAATCATCATCGCCTCGGCGCCGCCCGCCCACAGCGCGTTCACCACGGATTCCACATCCTGCTGATGAATCACGTAATCGTTGATGTTGGTGGTCGAACCGCTGTTGTTGACTGCGGTTTCCCACAACGGCGAATCGTTGAGGGTTACGGTAACACCAGCGCCCTCCAGCTCGGGCATCATAAGGCTGTTGTCGCTGCTGTCTCCCTGGCTGCTTTGATCGCCGGCATTCCGGTCGCCGGAACCCAGCACATCGGTGAGATTGGTCACCTGCTGCTGCAAATCGTTCACGTCATTCTGCAGTTGGTTGACCTCGCTGACGCCTTGTTCCACCAGATCTGCCGTGTCATTGGTAACGGTCGTCGTACGGTTCACGCGTACATTGGTGCTCAGCAGAAAACCAGTCAGAGCGACGACGACGAACACCGCAACGCCTCCCAGCAGAGAGCGCTTCGTGCGGTGTTTGCCTACGTGCCTGGACATGATCTCCCATCTTTATACGCGGCGAGTTTACTGGTTTCGAGTGTAACCACTATTATGACTTTTAGCCTACTGAATGGAGACTATGCTGATGGCTGACGAAGAGCTGCACGAAACCGACTCGAACGACCAGAAGGACTGGCAGGGCGAGACCTCATCTGAGGCCGCCACGGACGATGCCGCCAAGTCCGAGAACGCCGCGGACGAGACCGCTGCAGAGGATGAGAACTACGGCGTTGACATGGAGAAGGTCGAAGCTGTCCTGAACGCCACTGCCGACAAGGCCACGCTGACTCCGCAGATGCAGCGCATGATGAACCGTCAGGCGGAGAACACCAAGCGCGTTGAGGAGACCATCAAGGGCACCAAGTCCAACCCGCGTTGGTTTGTTCCGGTATTCTGCGCATTGATGATCATTGGCCTGATTTGGTGCGTGGTGTATTACCTTTCCCCGTCCGGTTCCTGGCCGATTCCGAATATCGGCGCTTGGAACCTTGCCATCGGTTTCGCCTTGATTATGATTGGCTTCCTGATGACTATGGGCTGGCGCTGAGTTCGCCTATCGTCTTATTACGAAAGCCGGTTCTGCTTGCGAGCAGGGCCGGCTTTTTGCGTTTTTGTCTTGCGACGGGTGCCGAGCCGCCTTTGTCAGCAAATCCGGCGTACGGCACATTGTTGTTCCATTATGGGCAATTGCCGCCGCTCCGGCCTCCTTCGCCCTCGCGCAGTCACTTACCCACAACTATCCACCGGTTATCCACTAGTTATCCACATTGTTATCCACCTGCTGTGGATGAATTACACGCGTGTAGTTTTCCACAGAATGTGG
>BABC01000067.1_pt1 | contig 12355 bp, 7 predicted proteins | sample 270348 | NCBI WGS metagenome assembly BABC01 (sample SAMD00036532, study PRJNA27871) | human gut metagenome | isolation source: feces from healthy human sample In-B, Infant, Male
CGTCGGCATCAATACCCCCTCTACTGATGGGTTTGACGCTTCGGTGCGGATTGATGACATCGCCGCAATGCGTGGTGTGGTACGGCTGCTGCGCTCGTTCGGCCATGAAAGCGTGGCATACGTGGAGCAGCCGATGCAGCCTTCCCCTTTCGTATGCAGCGACTCGGTGCGCATGGAAGGTTTCCTCAGAGCAGTTGACGATCAGAGGTACGACGACGGGCATGTGCTGGTGATTCCTTCTGCGGAACAGGCGACGATGGGCAATGAGGCTGCCGCCGTCTCTGATATCGCGGCGCAACTTATCGGTTCCGATACACAACCCACCGGTATCTGTGTGGAGAATGACCGATGCGCGGTGCTGCTGCTCAAGGAACTGCGCCGGTTGGGGTGGCGTATCCCCGAAGAGGTTTCCCTGGTCGGCTTTGATGGTGAACCGCTGAGCGATGTGGCCGATTTGACCACGGTGCGTCAGGACCCATTGAGTGGCGGGCGGCTGGCTGCAAACAAGGCAATGGCTCTTATGCGGGGCGAGACGCTGGACGAGCCTCATACGGTTATGCCTACTTCGCTGCTGATGCGTGCCACCACTGCGCGCTTTGGCCGGTGAGCTGATGGGGCGCGTGGAACATCGGCTGCGAGTCTGAGGTCTGATGACTGGGTGTTTGCGGGGGCGGTTTCCGGGCTGCGGGCAATTTGTAGTGGCTGCGCTGTAGTCTGAACTGTTCTGCAAACGCGAAGGCATGCGCATGTCAGGCAATGGCATGCAAGAAAATGCAAGGAAAAGAGGCATACCATGGTCGACAGCCATGACGCGGAAACATACAGCGCGAAGGACTCGCGCCTGATTTGGATCGATTGCGAGATGACCGGACTTGACATCTTCGGCGGCGACGAACTCGTCGAGGTGTCCGTAGTTCCCACCGACTTTGACCTGAACGTGCTGGATGAGGGCGTGGATTACGTCATCAAGCCGTCCGAGAAGGCCGTGAACCATATGAACGATTTCGTGCGCCAGATGCACACCCGTTCCGGCCTGATCAACGAGTGGGAGAATGGCCTGAGCCTGGCCGAGGCCGAGCAGAAGGTCACCGATTATGTGCTGCGCTTCACGCCGGAAGGCGTCAAGCCCCTGCTCGCCGGCAACACCATCGGCTCCGATAAGAAGTTCCTCGACCACTACATGCCGAACCTCATGAGCCACCTGCACTACCGCAGCGTGGACGTGAGCACCCTGAAGGAGCTCGCCCGCCGCTGGTACCCGGCCGTCTACGAGAACCGTCCGCCGAAGAACGGCGGCCACCGCGCCCTCGCCGACATCATCGAGTCCTTGGACGAGTTGCGCTACTACCGTAAGGCCTTCATGGCCCCCGTCCCCGGCCCGGATGATGCCGCCTCCAAGGCCATCGCCGCCGACATCGTGGCCACCAGCATTCTCAATAAGTAGTCCGCCGTACTTGGCTCCCCTCCCTGAGGGGAGTCTAGAGAGGTTGATATGCGCCAAACCGAAGCCCTAGCCATTCTGAACGCCGGCGCGAACGTGTTCCTGACCGGTGCGCCCGGTGCCGGTAAGACCTATGTCTTGAACGAGTTCATCCGCCAGGCTCGGGCCGACGGCGCCAGTGTGGCAGTCACCGCGTCCACAGGCATCGCCTCCACGCATATCAACGGCCAAACCATCCATTCGTGGAGCGGCGTCGGCGTGGCCACCGCCCTGAGCCCGAGTCTGCTCAAACTCATCAAATCCCGGCGCAAACGCAAGATTCAGGCTACGGACATCCTCGTCATCGACGAGGTTTCCATGCTGCACGCATGGCTGTTCGACATGGTCGACCAAGTCTGCCGCGAAGTGCGTCGCGACCCACGCCCGTTCGGAGGCATCCAGGTCGTGCTGTCCGGCGACTTCTTCCAACTGCCGCCGGTTTCGGTGTCCGGGCGCAACCGCGACCTCATCGCCCCCACCCCCGAATTCATCGCCAGCCGCGAACAGTATGCCCGTGCCGGGCTTAACCCGGAAGGTTTCATCACCGAATCATTGGTATGGCCTGAACTTAACCCGGTAATCTGCTATCTGACCGAACAGCACCGTCAGGACACCGGCGAACTGCTGACCGTGCTCACCGACATTCGCGAAGGCGACGTGACCCAGTCCGACCGTGACGTGCTCGTCACCCGTCTGGGCAAACTGCCCGAGCCCGGCCAGGTCGCCGTCCACCTATTCCCGGTGAACCGGCAGGCCGACAATCTCAACGACATGCGCCTGAACCAGATCATGCTTGAGCCGCACGAGTTCCACGCCGAAACCGCGGGTCCCGCCAATCTGGTCGACCGGCTCAAGAAGAACATGCTGGCCCCCGAGCGACTGGTACTCAAGGAGGGCGCGGCTGTCATGGCCCTGCGCAACGACACCGATCGCCAGTACGTCAACGGCTCGCTCGGCACCGTGCGCGGCTTCGCGCAGGAGAACAAGGGCGGCTGGCCGATCGTGGAATTCGAAAACGGCAACATCGTCACCATGAAACAGGCCACATGGGAAATGATGGACGGCGACACCGTGCTCGCCTCCGTCTCGCAAGTGCCGTTGCGTTGCGCGTGGGGCATTACCATCCACAAATCGCAAGGCATGACGCTCGACCGTGCGGTCATGGATCTGAAGCGCACCTTCGCGCCGGGCATGGGATATGTGGCGCTGTCACGAGTCGAATCGCTGGGTGGACTGTATTTGGCTGGCGTCAACGAACGCATGTTCCTCGTCTCGCCCGATGCCGTGGTGCTCGACGGCGATCTGCGTGAAGCCTCGGCCTCGGCCTCCGACCAGTTGGCCGATGAAGGTGCAACCGCGTTCAAACCTGCTGAGCCGGACGAATTTGGTGCCAATCCCGATGATGACTTCGCCCAGGACGCGTTATTTTGACGGTCGATATATCGAACGACCGCTAATTTGAGTGTTTCTGCACTTCGAGGGGCGGATTTTGAGTTTTCGGGACATCTACTTCCGTTTCAAGGGGCTGATGCCCAAGTAGACAACGCTCAAAAACGGCGGAATGACGTTGGTATGAAGCCGTTTCTATGTGCGATTGAGCGGATGACCAGCCCCTCGAAACGCAAGTAGATGTCTCCAAGGGGCGGAATCGGCCCCTTGAAGCCGAAGAAGACACTGCGAACTTGTCTTCATTGAGGAACTGAACGGCTACCATGGAATAAGCGGTGGTAGTTATGGTGCTATCCGAGATATTTCGTGGAAACAATGAGGTTCGCGAGGCCGCCCGAGCCGGTGTGCAAATCGATACGGTTAGTGTGGCTAGTGCGTCAGATGCAGCAAGCGCGGCAGACGGCAGCGGCAAAATCACTGGCGCAATACGTCCGCCAGCGGTGGCTGGTTCGTTCTACCCCGCTGACCGCACAGCGCTCAAGCAACTCATTACCCATCAATTGGATTACAGTCGAGAGGTTCTGCAACAGTTGGAGCCCACGCTTCCAGCGGGAGTGCCAAAGGCTGTAATCGTGCCGCGTGCCGGTTATGTGTATTCCGGCACGGCGGCCGCGCTTGCCTATGCTTTGCTCGAACGAGGGCGGGGAAGCGTGACTCGTGCGGTAATTGTGGGGCCGACTCACCGTGTGGCCGTGTGAGGCGTTGCTTGCTCTACCGCAGCGGCGTTTGAAACGCCGCTGGGCACGGTGCCGGTAGATGTTGTTGCTGAGCGTAAAGCTTTAGGCTTGGAATCGGCTTCCGATGAGCCGCTTCGTTCCGGTACACATGCTCGTCCGGGGGCACCGGCTCCCGCAATGATCGTCAATGACCCCACACATACGAAGGAGCATGCCGTGGAAGTACAAATTCCGTTCCTGCAAACCGTGCTCGGCCCAGACCTCACTATTGTGCCGTTGAACGCGGGCGACGCCACGCCACAAGAGGTGGGCGATGTGTGGCGTGCTTTGTGGGGCGGACCGGAAACCGTCATCGTGATTAGTTCGGATCTCTCGCACTATCATCCGCACGAAGTCGCCCGCGCGCTGGATGATCAGGCCATTGCGGACATTGCGGCTTTGCCTCTGCCGATTCACCCTCGCCGGGCCTGTGGCGCATACCCGATCAACGGCCTTCTGGATGTGTTAAAAGGCCGCAAGGACATGAAGCTCTTCGAGCTCGGCTGTTCCACTTCCGGCGACGACGGCGTGGTGGCGCTCGCCGGCCAACCTCGCCCCGCAATGCGAGACGCCTACGAGCCGGTAGTGGGATATGTCTCGTTCGCCGCGTGGGGATCCAAGCCGGAAGCAGATGCTCCATCCGGTGCAGATGACTTAGGCGCATCGGGTACGCCATCCCACGGTGAGGTGCTGCTGAAACTTGCCCGTGCCGCTATCCGGGAACGGCTGCATATCGAGCATCCGACCGCCGCTGATTCGACCGCGTCCATTCTTGCCGCAAACCCATGGCTGAACGAGCCCGGTGCCTGTTTCGTTACCCTGACCGAGGGTGGCCGGCTACGCGGGTGCATTGGTTCGCTGGTCGCCCACCGCTCGCTCGGCAAGGACGTGACCGAGCACGCAGTGGATGCCGCCACCCGCGACCCACGTTTCAACCCGGTCACCGCCGCGGAATACCCGTTGCTCAACGTGGAGGTATCCGTCTTGGGCGCGCCCGAGCCGATTACCGTGAACTCCTGTGACGCCGATTTGTGCGGTACCGGCTCGAAGACCGCGACTCTGGCATCGCTGCAATCCGGACCTCAGACCGACGCCGTCAAACGGGACGGCAGTAACGTCGAACGCCCGGTACGTTCGCGCACTGAACTTGAGGAAGTATTACGCCCCGGCAAAGACGGTCTGATTCTCGCCGACCGTCGTGGCCGCAGCGCTACATTCCTGCCACAAGTGTGGGATGAGCTGCCCGATTCGCACGATTTCGTCGCTCACCTGCTCGCCAAAGCCGGTATCCGCCCGTACTACGACTGGAACGATGGCGAAATCGACTGTCAACGCTACGAGGTGACCGCCTATGCCGAGCACTAACGCAGCAACCATGTCCCCTCCCGCTGGCGGGAGGTGGCGCGAAGCGACGGAGGGTGGTCACCGAGAATCAGAGGGTGGTCACCGGGAATCGTGCGGTCATACGGCGTCAGTCACAGATGTTCGTAACCCCGCCATAGCCCGCTGGCAAACGCAATTCCACGACGGTACCAACCGCGCTCGCTGCGAACTATGCCCGCGCCGCTGCGTCCTCAAGCCCGGCCAACGCGGCTTTTGCTTCGTCCGCTCAAACCACGACGGACTCATCGTCTCCGACACCTACGGCCGCAGCTCCGGCTTCGCCGTGGACCCAGTGGAAAAGAAGCCGCTCAACCACTTCCACCCCGGTTCCAGCGTGCTGAGTTTTGGCACGGCTGGCTGCAATTCCGGTTGCCGATTCTGCCAGAATTGGGATATTGCCAAAGCCCGCAGTTTCGACCGGCTCGGCGTGGAAGCCAGTCCGGAGAAAATCGCGCAGGTCGCGGCCGACCGGGGCATCGATTCGGTGGCGTTCACCTATAACGATCCGATCGTGTTCGCCGAATATGCCATCGACACGGCCGAAGCCTGCCGAGCGCTCGGCATTCATCCCATCGCCGTGACTGCCGGATACATGAGCGCCGAAGCCCGGCCCGACTTCTACGCCGCCATGGACGCCGCCAACATCGATCTCAAAGGCTTCACCGAAGAATTTTATTGGAAAGTGACCGGCACGCATCTGGCCGATGTGCTCGAAACCATCGACTATGCGGTCAACGAGGCACGCACACCAGAAGGCGAACACGTGTGGGTGGAGCTCACCACGCTACTCATCCCTGGACTCAACGATGACGATGCCCAGCTGCATGCTGAATGTACATGGATACGCGAGCACTTGGGCCCGGACGTGCCGCTGCACTTTTCCGCATTCCACTCCAGTTACCGCATGATGGACGTAACGCCCACCCCGCACGAGACTCTGACCCGCGCCCGAGGCATCGCCCTCGAAGAGGGACTCAATTATGTGTACACCGGCAACGTGCATGATCGTGAAGGCGATACCACATATTGCCCAAACCCTGAATGCAGGGCCAAGCTCGTGGAACGCGATTGGTATCGAATCATTGCCAACCGTTTATCTGCCGGATACAGTGGCAATGGGCACTGCCCCGTATGCAGGACTGCTATCGCCGGACGTTGGTAATCTGCCTCAGGTCGCTCGCGCGATTTAGCGCAGATCGCCAATACGCGCGGCGATCGTCCTCATCGATTTGAGGCTCGCCTCATAGCGCGCGGCTGCCACAATCAGAATGATGCCGCCCAAAGCAAGCCACACCCACCGGTAGTGGCGGGAGAATTCGGCCCGCCATGGCCACAGCACAGTCACCGTGCTGACGATAAGAATCACCGTGCCGTAGATCAACGGTGCTTGCAGCAAACGCACACCCACAATCAGCGCGCCGCTCCGGACAGGCCGATTGTTCCGGGACCGACATAGGCGATTGCGCAAATGGTGGCATGGCCATTGGCTGTTGCGATACCGGTTGTCGCGGAACTGCCGTTGGGAATTGCGGGGTTGCAGCAGAAAATTGCGGGGCCCATGCTGGGCCGGTTGATACACCGGTTGCTCCGCGGGTTCCGGCTGATTCCCCTGTTGCTCGGTCGGCTGCGTCATCGTGCCCTCCTACCCTTCTAGCCATCATTGTTGTACGAATGAGTCCGAATGCCAAGATGAAGGCCGGAATAGTGCGAATAGCAGGCGGGCTTGTCGGTTCACGCGAATATCTTGGAACACATGACTTCCAATACCCTTCGCATGTCAACCATGTTCCTGCGCACCCTGCGCGAGGATCCCGCCGATGCCGATGTCGATTCGGCCAAACTGCTGCAGCGTGCCGGCTACATCCGCAAGGCCGCGCCCGGCATCTGGACCTGGCTGCCGCTTGGTCTCAAGGTGCTTAACAAGATCGAAGATATTATTCGTGAGGAGATCAACGGCATCGGTGCTCAGGAAGTGCACTTTCCGGCTCTGCTGCCGCGCGAGCCCTACGAGGCCACCCACCGCTGGGAGGAGTACGGCGATAACATCTTCCGTTTGAAGGATCGCCACGAGGCCGATTACCTGCTGGCCCCCACCCACGAGGAGATGTTCACCCTTCTGGTCAAGGACATGTACTCCTCTTACAAAGACCTGCCCGTCACCCTGTACCAGATCCAGACCAAGTACCGCGACGAGTTCCGCCCGCGCGCCGGTCTGATTCGCGGCCGCGAATTCATCATGAAGGATGCCTACTCCTTCACCATCGACGAGGAAGGCATGCGCAAGGCCTACTACGACGAGCGCGGTGCCTACGAGCGCATCTTCCAGCGTCTTGACTTGAAGTACGTGCCGGTGTTCGCCATGTCCGGTCCGATGGGCGGCTCCGCTTCCGAGGAGTTCCTTGCCCCGATGCCGATCGGTGAAGACACCTTCGCTCTGGCTCCTTCCGGCAAGGCTTGGAACGTCGAGGCTTTGACCACTCCGGAGCTGCCTGAAGTCGATGCTTCCAACACTCCTGCCGCTTCCAAGGAAGCCGCCCCGGATGCCAAGACCATCGACAACATGATCGAGCGTGCCAACGCCGACCACCCGCGTACCGATGGCCGCAAATGGCAGGCTTCCGACATCCTCAAGAACGTGGTGATTACCGTCAAGCACCCTGAGGACGAGGAGCATGACGAGCCGTGGCGCGAAGTGATCGTTGTCGGCGTGCCCGGTGACCGCACGGTGGATATGAAGCGACTGGAAGCCCAGTTCGCTCCCGCCGAGCTCGAAGAGGCCACCGAGGAAGACCTGAAGAACCACCCCGAACTGGTGCCCGGCTACATCGGCCCGATGGTGCTTGGTCCGCAGGCCGAAGCCGCTGGCGTGAAGAACCCGGTGCGTTACTTGGTGGACGCGCACGTGGTCAAGGGCTCCGCTTGGTTCACCGGTGCTGATGAGAACGAGGTTGACTACTACAACTTGGTCTATGGCCGTGATTTCAAGGCCGATGGCGTGGTCGAGGCCGTTGAGGTTCGCCACGGCGATATGAGCCCGGATGGTTCCGGCCCGCTGAGCTTTGAGCGCGGTGTGGAAATCGGTCAGGTCTTCCAGCTGGGTCTCAAGTATTCCAAGGCATTGGACCTGAAGGTGCTCGACCAGAACGGCAAGGCCGTGCCGGTGTGGATGGGCTGCTATGGCATCGGCGTCTCCCGCGTGCTGGCCTGCATCGCCGAAACGCATCACGATGAGGCCGGCTTGGCCTGGCCGTCCGTGATCGCTCCGGCCGCCGTGCATGTGGTGGCCACCGGCAAGGATGAAAAGGCATTCGAAGGTGCCGAGAAGCTGGTCGCCGAACTTGAGGCCAAGGGCCTTGAAGTGATTTACGATGACCGTAAGAAGGTCTCTCCGGGCGTCAAGTTCAAGGATGCCGAGCTGATCGGCGTGCCGCTGGTCGCCGTGGTCGGTCGCGATTACGTGAACGATGGCACCATTGAGATCCGCGATCGCAATGGCGAGAACAAGGTCGCCGTGCCCGCTGCTGAAGCTGCCGGTACCTTGGCCGATCGTTTTGCTGCTCTCGGCTGAGGGTGGCTGATAGCCCATAATTACAGCGCCATCCTGCTCTTTGCAGGGTGGCGCTTTTGCTTTTTTGCTCCTAATTGTGGATAGTCCAAAATTATCCACAGTACAAAAAATGCAACCCCGTCACGGTATCCACAATTGTCGGTTGCCCTTGTGCTGCTACGGTGCGGCACTTCACAGTGGAGATACCGTTGGGTGTGCATTGGTGATGACGGCCATAGACAGGCCCCGGCGGTCCACAACAGTGACGTGAGAAAGGGCCGATCATGGCGATTCAACAGGCAGCAGTAACTATTACCGGATTTGTGGCGGGCGATCCCGTGCTAGGCGGAACGGACACTTTTCCCGTGCTGACCTTCCGAATGGGCAGCACCCGTAGCAGGTTTAATCAGAGCACACAGCAGTGGGAGGATTATGCCACCGCCTGGATTACGGTCAAGGCATTTCGCGCGTTGGCAAAAAATACCAAACAATCGGTTCGACGTGGCGATCGCATTGTGGTGGTCGGAGTGCTCAACACGGACCAGTGGACTACCGAGCAGGGCGAGGCCCGTAGCAAAACCGTTGTGGAAGCCACCAATATCGGCCATGATCTCACTTTTGGCACCACTTCTCTTGCCAAGGCGCAGCGCAATGGCACCAATGCCAATGCGGGTACTGATGAGGCATCCCGGCAAAATCTGCAGAATCGGCAGTCCTATGATGTCGGGTCCGGGCCGGGCGCCGACCCCTATGCCAATGCAGCCGGAACGAAGCCAGTGGAATTCGGCATCACCGAGAACGATCAAGGTGATCAATTCAATGCAGCGCGAGACCAAGAACATGCCGACGGTGAAGTTTCGGCGCCGAATGCCGATGCAGGTCAATCACAATCCGCAAGCCAGAAAGCTTTTGCCGGTGGTGCTGCGAATGCTACAGAGGAGGAAACGGACGAGTTCTAGATGCGGCCAAAACGATATCGGCCTGCACCCTTGCGAAGGATTACAGGCCGATATTGATTGGTGGAGGAATTACCAGATACGCACGCGGGCGTCAGGATCCAGCCACATGGCGTCGCCCTCAGTGACGTTGAACGCATCATAGAAGAGATCCACATTGCTGGCGATGCCGTTGGTGCGGAATTCGGCCGGCGAATGCGGGTCGATCTGCAAGTACTGCTCGGCCAGTTCGTCACGGTTCTTGGTACGCCAGATGGAGGCGTAGCTCAGGAAGAAACGCTGCAGACCAGTGAAGCCGTCCATCTCGGGGGCGGTACTGAACAGTGCCTTGATGGCAGCGGGGGAACCGTCTTCCTCGGCATCCGCTTTACCGGCAGCCTTGCCGAGCGCAAAAGCATACGCCTTCAGTGCGATGTTCACGCCACCCAAGTCGCCGATGTTCTCGCCGATGGTCAGCGCGCCGTTGACATGCGGTGCCTTGTCCGGTTCGTCGGCGTATTTCTCGGCCAGCTGCTGCGGCACAAAACCGTTGTACTGGGCGATCAGCGCACCGGTGCGGGCCTCGAAGTTCTTGCGATCCTCATCGGTCCACCAGTTGTTGAGCTTGCCGTCGCCGTCATACTGCGAACCCTGGTCGTCAAAACCGTGGCCGATTTCGTGGCCGATCACCGCGCCGATGCCACCATAGTTGGCTGCATCTTCGGCCTTCGGATCGAAGAACGGAGGCTGCAGAATCGCCGCCGGGAACACGATGACATTCATGCTCGGCTCGTAGTAGGCGTTCACCGTCTGCGGGTTCATCAACCACTCGTCTTTGTCGGCCGGCTTGCCGACCTTGGCCAGCTGGTAGCCGGTCTCATAGAGGTTTGCGGCCTTGGCGTTCTCGGCGGGCAGCGCGTCTGCGGATGGATTCAATGCCGAGTAGTCGCGCCAATGGTTGGTGTAGCCGATTTTCGGCGTGAATTTGGAGAGCTTCTCCAGTGCCTTGGCCTTGGTGTCTTCGCCCAGCCAATCGGAATTGGTGATGGATGCGCGGTAGGCGTCAATCAGATTGGCGACTAGTTCCTCCATGCGGCGCTTCGAGCTTTCGGGGAAGTGACGACGCACGTACTCGCGGCCCACGTCTTCGCCGCAGATGCCGTTGACCAGGCTGACTGCGCGCTTCCAGCGGTCGCGCTGCTTCTTGGCGCCGGAAAGTACCTTGCCGTAGAAGTCGAAGTTTGTGGTGTCGAAGTCGTGGGACAGCGAGGAAGCGAAGCCTAGGATCATGTGGACACGGGCCCACAGCTTGAGATCGGCCAGATTGGCCTCGGCCCAGAACGCATCAAGACCGATGAGGAAGCTTGGCTCATGCACGATGACGTGTGCGAACACGGACTTGAAGTCAATCGGCTGGACCTTGGCGGACTCGGTGGCATCATAGGCGGACTGCCAGGCGTTAATCCAGGAATCGAGATCGAAGTTCTTCAGTGTGGCGGCCAGGTCGTTGTAATCGGTGGGGTTATAGGTCTTCACCGAGTCGCGCGTGGCCACATTGTCCCAATGGTTGGCGGCGATCTTAGTTTCCACGGCAAGGAAGTGGCGAGCCATATCAAGGGCGGCCTCACTGGGGGTTGCGGTGGTCGGCTCATTGCCTTCATCCTCGTCCTGCGGCTTTGGCAGTTCGTCATCCACGTTGGGGTTGTCTTCAGCTGCTGGAGCATAGCCGGCATTGACAAGCTGCGTGGCGACCATGTTCACATACGCTTCGCGTACAGGAGCGTAGTGGTCTTCGCGGTAGTAGGCTTCGTCCGGCAGACACAGACCGGCCTGCTCGAGGTGGGCGATGTTGCGGTCCGGGTCGCCGGGGTCGCCGTATACGGCCAGACCGAACAGGTCGGGGCCTCCGGTTGGGTTGATGGTGCCGAGCACGCGCGTGAGGGCGGCCTTGTCGATGGAGGAATCGATAAGGTCAAGTTCATCGCGGATCGGGTCGAGGCCGGCGGCTTCGATGGCATCCGTATTGAGGAACGAGCGATACAAGGCCTGTGATTTGGTTGCCGGGCAGTCATCGTCTTCGAGAATCTCGTGCACCTGGTTTTCGGAATCCTCCGCGAGCTTGTCGAAGGAGCCGTAGCGCGAACGATCGTCGGGCAGGCGGTAGGTGTCGATCCATGGGCCGTTGACGTAGCGGAACAGGTCGTTGGTCGGTTTGATGACGGAGGAGAACGATGCCGGGTCAATGCCCGACGTCAGCGTTTCGGTTTCGTTGGTCATGGCCTCAAGCCTAATCGCGGCGGGGGAGAAGCGTTCCTCGGTCGTCGCAACGTTGCGCCGTAAGTGAAATAGACATATTGCCTAGTTTTGATGATGGTCTGAATTGGATAACCTGTCTAGTGTGGTAGATGAAGCTTGAATGTGACCATGATGGAAGGAGTCATGATGGGCGATCCGAATGACGGCCAGTGGAATGGCCAGCCGAACCAGAATCAGCCGAACCAGCAGGGCTATCCACAATACGGTGCGTACGACAGCAATCATGGCGGCCAATATCCGCCGCAAGGTGCGCAAGGGCAGAATGACCGGCAGGGCGGGGCGAACCAGAACCCGTACGGCCCATATGCCTATAACCCGAATTATGGTCCGAACGGTCAGCCGGCATGGGGCCCGGATGGCCAGCAATATCAAAACAACGGTCAAGCGGATGGCGGCAACCAGTCCGGCTGGCAGCAGACCAATTGGTATACCGGCGATTTCAACCCGTTCCGTCTTATTGAGGAATGGTTGCCAGAAAAGGCCAAGACCAGGATTCGTGTGATCTACGGCGTAGTTGGCGTTGCTGCCA
>BABC01000253.1_pt1 | contig 12342 bp, 10 predicted proteins | sample 270348 | NCBI WGS metagenome assembly BABC01 (sample SAMD00036532, study PRJNA27871) | human gut metagenome | isolation source: feces from healthy human sample In-B, Infant, Male
CCCGACTGCACGGCCTCCATGGCCTGGGCCTTGGTCATGAACTGCCAGCCGAGGTGTTCGTTCTTCTTGAGGGTGCTTTCAATCCGGTCGCCGAGATTCAGCTGGCCCAGCATGGCGTTGTCGGTGCCTTCGTCGACGTTCGCCACCGCCACCCTGATGTTGTTGGTGTTGCCGTATGGATCCCAGAATCCATAGATATTGAACCATGCATACAGCGGCGGAATGACGGTCAGGCCGGTCATGATGACCCACGCCGCGGGCACGCGAAGAATTCGCATGATGTCACGGTGCAGGATCTTCAGCACGTTGCTCATAGGAAGTGCTCCCTTTTGCCGGATCGCTCCGGTAGTGGCGGTGTTCACGACTGTCTCGTAGCGATACGCAATTCGTAGCGCTACGCTTCAAGTAGCGTAATACCATCTCCCGGACAATCCCGCTTCCCGTTCTCAGATAAGGGCAGTGTCGTAGGAAATGCAGCGAAAAAAGGGGGAAATCATTGTCAGCGAATGTCCAAAAATCTTCTAGAAACCTTCCTGACGGTTTCCAGATATCGGCCAATCGGCTGTTGTTCAATACAACTAACGACGTCGCATAACCCAAGAACATCCACCTTCTCGTGAAAGGAACGATCATGGTTTATGCAGCTCATCATCCACGGCAAACGCATCGACCGGTCGGCAAAATCATCGCCATCGCGGCGGCCGTCTCGCTAGTCTCCGGTTTTGGTGCGGGCGCAGGCGTAGCCGCCATCGTGAAAGCGAGCGCAACCAGTCAGCAATCCGTCATGTCTTTGGTAGGGCAGGGAGGCGGCGCCGACACCATGAGCTACGACTACACCGGCAGCTATTCCGGGGCTCTCACCGCCGACGGCAAGTCGGTGGAGTCGAGTGGTGAAACGGTTTCCGCAACCAGCTCCGACCAGAACGCAGCCCTTGTGCAAAATGGCGGAACGTTGACCATCACCAATGGCAAGCTGACCAAATCCGGCGACAGTGACAACGCCGACAACTGCAACTTCTACGGCACCAACTCCGCATTGCTGGCGGTGGGGGAGAAGTCGAAGGCCATCATCTCCGACTCTTCCATTGACGCGACGAGCTCCGGATCGAATGCCATCTTCTCCACCGATTCCGCATCCGTGCTGGCCAATAATGTCAACATCACCACATCCGCGGCCAACTCGCGTGGCCTTGATGCCACTTATGGAGGCTCGATCATCGCCAACGCGATGACGATTTCGACCAAGGGCGACCACAGTGCGTCACTCGCCACCGATCGCGGCGGCGGATCGGTTTCCGTGACCGACTCCACGTTGAACACGGCCGGCAGTGGCTCCCCACTGCTGTACTCGACCGGCGATATCGAGGTTTCGGGCGTGACCGGTACGGCGAGCGGTTCGCAGATCGCCGGTATGGAGGGCCTGAACACCATCCTGATCAACAATTCGACGCTGGAAAGCACGAATACCGGCACCACCGGTTCCGATCCGGTGGCGAACGGCGTGATCATCTACCAGTCGACCTCCGGCGACGCGGAATCCTCGACCGGTCAACATGCCACCTTCCAGGCGAAGGACTCCACGTTGAAATCGGCGATCACCAGCGGATCGATGTTCTATTTCACCAACACCACAGCCGACGTGGTGCTCTCGAACACCGATCTGGACTTCGACTCGGACGCGGCGAACCTGATCATGGCGGCCGGCAACGATTCGAATAACTGGGGTACCGCAGGCTCGAACGGTGCGACGGTGAACTTCACCGGGCGTTCGCAGACGTTGAAGGGCAAGGTGAGCGCCGACACCATTTCGAGCGTGACGCTCAACCTGCTGGAAGGCTCCACGTGGACGGGTTCCGCTGAAATCACTGAGAATTCCGCCGGTTCGACTTCGGACGCTCCGATCACCGTGAATGTTGACGGCACCTCGACGTGGGTGGTCACGGCCGACACGACCGTCTCCGCCCTGAACGTGGCCGATGGCGGCAAGGTGGTGGACTCCTCCGGCAAAACCGTCACCATCAAGGCCAACGGCAAAACCGTGGTCTCCGGCGACAGTGACCTGACCGTCACGGTCACCGGCTCCTACGGCACCACCGTCGAGGCCGGTTCCGACACCGAACTCAGCTCGGAAGTGACTGACCGCACGGCATTCGACAAGCAATTCGGCACCAGCACCTCTTGGTCCTTCTGATCCCCACGGCAAACCCAATATCCAACATCACTGCAATATCACTCAAAGGAGTACATCATGACTAACTTCGATTTCGATACCAGGAACACCCAAAACCAGCAGCAGAACACCGACGGGCAGCCGACCCAGACCATGCCCGAACAGCAGGGTACGCAGGCTTCGCAGCCCGCTCAGCAGTACTATGCGCCGCCCACCCAGCCGGCGCAGCCTGTTCCGGATTCGTTCAATGGTCCGGTTGCCGCGAAGTCCAATACCAAGCTCGGTGGCAAGGTCATCGGCGTCGTGGCGGGCATAAGCCTTCTGTGCGGTCTGGTCGGTGGCGTCGGCGGTGCCTTCGCCGTGAATGCGCTGTCCGGTTCCAATGAGCCGCAGATGAGCCAGCAAGGTGGCCCGAGCCAGGGCGGCCCGGGGCAGATGGGCGGCCAGTCCGGCAATGGCAATTCCCAGAATGGCAATGGCCAGATGGGTGAGCCTCCGAGCGGGCAGGGCGGCCAAAGCGGCTCTGATGGCCAGTCCGATTCCAATGGCAATTCCGGTAGCCAGTCCGACGGTTCCAGCTCCGGCAAGTCCAGTGGTTCGAACTCCAGCAGCAGCTATTCCGACGCCGACGATTCGGACACCATCGCCAGCTGACCGCATATGTCATGCTAAATGGGAACGCGCGGCGTTTTCCTCCTCGCGGTGAAGGCTTGCGCCTTCATCGCGAGGATTCTTCATACCCCCTAAAACGCTATCTGGCAGCCAGATAGCGTTTTAGGGGGTATGAGGTCTCATGTTTTCGGGCACTTAGCATTTTCCCTACGCGATATTACGCGTTTTTTGATAGCGTTGGCCCGGGAGGGTGCACATATGAACGAGCACGAAACAAGCGCGGCCATCGCCGACGAAACCGTTATCGACGCCATCGAAGGTGCGCAAGCCGTTGATGCGGTGACGGCCGATGAATCCAGCAACCCCGCCGATCGCCGCCTGCCGTTGATTTTCCGCATCTACGGCATCATCATGCTGGTCGAGGGTGTGGTCACGCTGCCGATTATCGTGCTTGCGGCCTTGTATGCGGTACGTGCCGTGATCGAAGGCCGTATGGCGGTCGACGCCATCAACCTCACCGTTATCCTGTCGGTCATTCATGCGGTCGTGCTGTTGGCCACCACGGCCTGTCTGGCGGTGTTCGGCGTGCTGCTGGTGCTGAACAAACGGCGTCACGTGGCGCAGTGGACATACGTGATGATTCCGCTCACCCTCGCGGAGGGCCTCTTATCGTTGGCATTGCAAGGTCTTGACGTCAATCTGATCGCTCCGGCCGTGCAGCTGGTCGTGTTGATCGCGTTGCATATCACCGCCGACCCGTCGTTGCGCGAGGAGCGCCGACTGCAGTTCGCCTTGCGCCGCATGGATGCGCGTAGTGAGTACGAGGATGCCGTGGCCGTGGGCATGGCCGGCCGGGATCTGACCGGCAAAGGCTACATTTCGCTGGACTTCTTCAATCTGTTCTGGCTATTCGTGGTCGGTTGCGTGTTCGGTCTGGCGATTGAGACCATCTACCATTTCATTCTGTTCGGCGAGTATCAGGATCGTGCCGGCTTCCTATGGGGGCCATTTTCGCCGATTTACGGCTTTGGCGCGGTGATCCTGACCGTGCTGTTGAATCACCTGTGGCGGTCCAATTGGCTGCTGATTTTCTGTGCCAGCGCGCTGATCGGCGGTGCCTTCGAATATTTCACCAGTTGGTTCATGGAAACGGCCTTCGGCATCACGGCGTGGAACTATACGGGTCAATGGCTGTCGATTGACGGCCGCACTTCCGGCAAGTACATGTTTTTCTGGGGGTTGCTCGGTCTGATATGGGTCAAGCTGATTTTGCCGCGATTGCTGGCGTTGATTCAGCGCATTCCGTGGAAGGTGCGTTATTCGTTGACGGCCGTATGCTTCGTGCTGCTGTTCGTCGACGGCGTAATGACGCTGATGGCATTGGACGCCTGGTATTCGCGCATGGCCGGCATCGCCCAGAATTCACCGGTCTCGCAGTTCTTCGCCACCTATTTCAATGATGCGTTCATGGTCGACCGTTTCCAGACCATGTCTATCGACCCGTCTTCCGCTGGCCGCATGTAGCCGTTGCCCCTTCCCCAGACGGGGGAGGGTTACGCTGTGGGCGTGACGGCGTTAGGGGGTGCTTGCTATGCCGCGAAGCTTTGCGCCAGCTGTCGAATCAGATCCGGCCTATGCCCGCTCCAGGACGAGTTTGGCGAAATCACCACTGGAATCTGCTTGAATCCGGCGTCCTTGATCTGCTCGAACGTTGAAGGATTCTGCGTCAGGTCAATGGCCACATAGCGTACGCCCAGTTTTGCAAGCTCTTGCTCGGTGGCTTCGCACTGCGGGTTGCTCGGATTGGTGAAAACGGTTACGGTCATCGATTCCTCCCTATGCAAGCTGTACTGGCCACGTTCTTCGGTTGTGCTTGTTCGTCTGCAAACCACTATCTAGGATACACACTACCTGTAGTGGTGTGTCGCGCGTTTCACCACTGCATATAGTGGGGAATTCCCCAGATTGACGTCAGGTACGAACGTTTGTTCGAACGATTTCAGTCTATCCCAAAGCGTGGAATGTGACCCATCTCGCATGTCGCCAATCGAGTCCTCGCCCGTTCCTGAAGCGTGCGCAGGCCGCATCCGTCCATGCCGACCATTGCGACTGGCGCATCCGTCGCGTCATCGTCCTACGGATTTTCCGCGCAGACGGATTGCCCGGTGGCCAATGCGAACGATCTTCCAGCCCTGAAATGGCATGAGGACACTCAACAACGAAAGGAACAGGAGCCGGAGATGGCGAATGGAATGCCACTGAGATACGGGTTAGTGCTTTCGGAATGACATTGCTACGCAACGAGATACGGGACAAGATGCGCAACGAAACGCGGGATGAGAACCTGTGCCCCCCCAGGGATTCGAACCCTGAACCCACGACTTAAAAGGACGCTGCTCTAACCGTTGAGCTAGAGGGGCAACAGTGACATAGTATACAGCACATTCGGACCAAACGCCACACGAATTGGCGATGCGCGGTGAATCTATCAGTGAATATATCGGGAATTCCGTCGTCACCCATCAAATCGGCCTAGAGTGAGGCATATGTCATGCACCACGATTCTTGTAGGCAAAAAAGCCAGTTACGACGGCTCCACCATCATCGCCCGCGATGACGATTCCGGATCCGGCCGTTACGATCCGAAACGATTCGTCGCCATCGCGCCGGAGAATCAGCCACGGCACTATCGCAGCGTGTTGAGCCACGTCGAAATCGATCTGCCTGACAATCCCTGCCGATACAGCATCGTGCCGAATGTGCTGCCGAACCGCGGTATCCTCGCCGAGGCAGGTGTCAACGAACACAATGTGGCGATGAGCGCCACCGAAACCATCGCCGTCAACGAACGCGTGCTCGCGGCCGATCCGCTGGTCGAGCTGCGGCCGGCCGATGCACAAGCCGGAACGCCCGAAATTCCCGGCGGCATCGGCGAGGAAGACATCATCACGCTCGTCCTGCCATACGTGAACACCGCGCGAGCAGGCGTTGCGCGCCTTGCGGAACTGCTCTCGGCATACGGCACCTACGAGTCGAACGGCATCATCATCTCCGACGTGGATGAAATCTGGTATGTCGAGACGATAGGCGGCCACCATTGGATCGCCCGCCGTGTACCGGACGACTGCTATGCGACCATTCCCAACCAGCTCGGCATCGATGATTTCGACTTCGACGACGCCTTCAGTGACCAGTGCGAATTCATGTGCAGTGCGGATTTGTGCGAATTCATGGCCGCACACCATCTCAATCGTACGATCAATGCGGCTCCGTCCAACGGTTTCGGCTTTCAGCCAGCAGGAACGCCCAATGGCGTCATCGGCGGCCGCGTGGCCTTGAGACGCAATCATTTCAATCCGCGAACCGCTTTCGGCACGGCCACTGCAAAAGACCACATCTATAACACCCCGCGCGCCTGGTACATGCAACGCCACCTGAACCCCAGCGAAGATTGGGATTCGCCGTCCGCACGCTATACGCCGGATTCCGACGACATTCCATGGTGCCGCGTGCCTGAGAGCGCCATCACCATCGAAGACGTCGACTTCCTGATGAGCGCGCATTTCGAAGGCACTCCATACGACCCATACGGCACACTCGGCACGCCGGAGAGCCGCCACCGCTACCGCCCGATCGGCATCAACCGCACCGGGCATATGGTAGCCATGCAGATTCGCCCATACGCGCCGGAAGCGAACCGTTCGATCATGTGGATCTCATACGGTTCCGGCCCATTCACCGCAGCTACGCCGTTCTACGCGAACGTCGACGATACGCCCGCCTACCTGCGCGACACCACGCCGGAGGTCTCGACCGACAATCTGTATTGGACGAACCGGCTGATTGCGGCGCTCGCCGATGCGCATTTCTATGAGACCAGCAATGCGATTGAAGCATTCGCGGAGGCCGCTCGCACGTACGGTCATCGTTTGGTCGAACGTACGGATGCCGTCTTACGCAATATCGGCAAGGATTCAGACGATTCGGCCGTCGGCGATTCCGTGGCGGAGACAGCGGGGGAGCCGATTGCCGGGCGGCTGCAGGCGGCCAACGACGAGATGGCGGAATACTTGCGTACGCATGCCACGAAACTGCTCAACGACGTGCTGCACACGTCCAGCAATCTTATGCGCAACGGTTTCGCGATGTCGGATCGCTGGAACTGATCCCGCCGTACGGCGCATCGGCTCCGGTTCGGCCGACTCAGTTGAATCCGACGACGTGTTCCGCCACGAAATAGCCGTTGCGAATCACGAACCGACCGATTGAGCCGCGCAGATTCAGCGCGCGCGACATGGCCTTCCTGCGTACATCCGCATACATGGAAGGCGAGTAGGCTTTGATGTCCGCCCACATCTCCTTCTTTTTCGCATAGTTTTCCGGCTTGCGAGACAGAATCATGAACACGCTCGCTACGGAAGTCTCAATCGCCAGGAAATGAATCATGTAACGGTACAGGCCTTCCGGCACGGTCCCGCGTTCCGGGGTCGCCCGCACCATGTACTGGTTCACCAGGCGCAGCTGGTCCACGCGGCGGATCATCACGTCGGTCTGTACGCTTTGGCCGTCACGGCCGATGAAATAGTGGTAGAACGGCGTGTCCAGGTACTTGATCGTCTTCACCCACGGGAATGGCTGGTAAGCGTAGATGAAATCCACGTAGAAGGTGTGCTCGGGCAGCCGCATGCCGGATGCGCGCACCACCGCGGTGCGGAAGGTCAGCGCATGCATGAGAATGTATTCCGCCAATCCGAAATGGCCCAGATCGTTCCAGGTCAGTCGTTCGTCGGACTTCATGGCGCGACGGAAGTTCACCACGTGTTTCACGATCTTGCCGACCTTGTCGTACACGTAGTTGGTCACCAGCATGTCGATCGGATCGGTGCGCTCGGCCTCCTCGCGTAGTGTGGCCATTACGAGCTCAAGCGATTCGGCCCCCACCCAATCGTCCGCGTCCACGACCTTCACGTACATGCCGCTCGCCGCCGCAATGCCGGTGTTCACCGCGCCGCCATGCCCCTTGTTGTCCTGATGGATCGCGCGCACCACGCCGGGATGCCGCTGTTCGAAGGACTTCGCCATGGCAAGCGTACCGTCGGACGAACCGTCGTCGATGATCAGCACTTCGATGTCATCGTTGCGTTTCGCGGCGATCAGCGACTCGACGCACCGTCCCAGATACGTTTCCATGTTGTACGCGGGCACCACGAAGGTGAGCGTCTTCTTCTCCTGCATATTCTTCCTTGGGTAAAGCCAAAGGCGTCGGTTACGGTAGCGGATCGTCCGATTGCCGCATAACGAAACTAACGTAGCACCTTGTGCGCTTTCGGGGTACCCGTTATGCACAATCGGTACCCCGAAAGTCGTAAACTGCACCTGAAATTCCCCCTAGGGATACCTTCGGTACATTCGTTGACGTTTGTTCGCTTAACGTCAATCCTTGCGACTGCGGTAGCCGTCAGTCCGCTTCCGTCTCTTCCGGCGAAGAAGTCGCCATCGGGGATGACTGGGGGAGGGGATTCTCGGATTTCGGCCCTTTTACGGCTTTTCTTTCTTCCCTCTCCATGCGTTTTTCCGCCTCCCGTTGCGCCTTGTCCCCTTCGAAACGCAGCTCCGGCTTGGCTTCCATGCGGCTCAGGCCGTACCAGGCGAGATTCACGATGTGCGCGGCCAGCTGCTCCTTGCTGAGCTTGCGCTGGTCGGCCCAATACTGGCAGGTGTATACGGTCATGCCGATGAGCATCTGCGCATAATATGGCACGCCCTTGGCGGGCAGGTGCTGGCGTTTGAACGATTCGGTGAGCAGGTCTTCCACGCGAATGCTGATATCGCCGAGCAGTGAGCTGAACGATCCGGCCGGATCGGTTTTCGGCGAATCTCGGGTGAGCACGCGAAATCCTTTGGCGTTCTCCTCCACATAGGTGAGCAGGGCCAGTGCGGCACGTTCCACGATTTGACGAGGGTGCGCCTGTTGGTCGGATAGCGCGTTGACGAGTGTGTCGGTGAGTGCGCGCATCTCACGGTCCACCACTACGGCGTACAGGCCTTCCTTGCCGCCGAAATGTTCATAGACGATGGGCTTCGATACCTTCGCGGTCGCGGCAATCTCCTCTACGCTTACCGCTTCGAACCCCTTCGACGCGAACAGCGACCGACCGATTTCGATGAGCTGCTCACGTCTTTGAAATGACGTCATCCTGGATGTACTGGCCATGCTGTCCAGTTTTTCACGCCCCGTGGATGAGCTCCCCCGAGTGTCCGATTCTCCAGAATCGGACACATAAGGCACCCGCACATGCCCTTGCATGTCCGATTCTGGAGAATCGGACAACTGTGGGGAAGCGGAGCGTACCTGTTTGTCTGATTCTGGAGAATCGGACATGTAGGATGCCTGCATGCGCCTCCGAGTGTCCGATTCTCCAGAATCGGACAGGTGAGGATGGGGCGATGTGTCCGTTGCGGTTTTTAGGCTGGGATTATGGATACCAATGTGATTATCGCGATTGTCGCCATTGTTGTGATTGCAGCGCTGTTGCTGCTTGGTGGTTGGTGGTTCGGCAAGTCGCGCAAGAAAGCCATAGACAAGTCCGTTGAGGATGCCAAGGCCAAGGCTGATGAGCGTCTTGCCCAAGAAGTCCAGAAAGCTGAGACGGCCCAGGAAGCCGAGGAAGTCCAGGAAGTAGCGGCCGAAGTCCCTCCGATCGCCTCGACGGAAGAGGCGAAGGCCGCGCCGGCGGTGGAAACCCCGGAGTCCACGGGCTCGCGCATTCAGCGTCTCAAGGCCAAGCTGGCCAAGTCAGGCAATCCTTTTGGCAAGGTATTGTTCAACATCCTCGCCAAGGACCATCTTTCCGAGTCCGATTGGGAGGATGTCGAAGACACCCTGCTACTCGCTGACGTCGGCGCCGAGGCCAGCGAACAGTTGGTTGAGGAACTGCGTAACGATGCCCGCATCAGCGGTCAGTCCGATCCGTCCGAAGTGCGCAAAGCCTTGAAGGACAAACTGCTCAAGCTGGTCGGCACCGATACGGATCGCCGTCTCAACGCCGACAAGGAAGGTGCGAACAAGCCGAGCGTCATCATCATGGTCGGCGTGAACGGCACCGGTAAGACCACCACTGCGGGCAAGCTGGCTCGTCTGTTCGTGGCCGACGGCAAGCAGGTGATGATGGGCGCCGCCGATACGTTCCGTGCGGCGGCCGCCGATCAGCTCGAAACCTGGGGCGCGAAGGTGGGCGTACCGGTCGTGCGTTCCGACAAGGATGGTGCCGACCCGGCGTCCGTCGCATTTGAGGCCAGTGAACAAGCCAAGGAAACGCACGCCGACGTACTCATCATCGATACCGCCGGCCGCTTGCAGAACAAGGCGAATCTCATGGACGAGCTTGGCAAGATCCGCCGCGTCACCGAAAAGAACCTGCCGGTCGACGAAGTGTTGCTCGTACTCGACGCCACCACCGGCCAGAACGGCATGGCGCAGGCGAAGGTGTTCGCCGAAGCGATTGGCATTACCGGCGTGGTGCTGTCCAAGCTGGACGGTTCCGCCAAGGGCGGCATCGTGATTTCCGTACAGAAGGAGCTCGGCGTTCCGGTCAAGCTCGTCGGCTTGGGCGAAGGCCCGGATGATCTCGCTCCGTTCGATCCGGAAGGCTTCGTCGACGGCATCCTCGCCTAATGGACGGACGCCCCGAATGCAAACGGCCGACCCTGCGTGAAGCACGGTCGGCCGTTTGGCATCTTGTGCAGTTCTTCGGAACGGCCTTGCCTGCCATGCCCTCGCTGCTATGCCTGTGCCGGTATGCGCTTGATGGTAAGTTTCAGCAACAGCGGAGCGACCAGCGTGACCAGTGAAATGATGAAGATGATCGTCGAGTAATACTCGTTGCCGAGCACATGCTCGTTGAAGCCGATTTGCGCCGTGATCAGCGCCATTTCGCCACGCGGCACCATGCCGGCGCCGATCATCACCGACGAGGCCGCACCGAAGCCGGCCATTGCGCCGCCCAGGCCGCAACCGACGATCTTCGTGATCACGCCGAGAATCGTCATGATCACGATGAATACGATCATGCGTGAATCATCGACCGCGGTCGTATTCAAGCCGATGCCCACGAAAAAGACCGGTACGAACAGCGTATCCCCGACCGGCTCTATATAACGGTCCGTTTCTTCGGCATAGTCGCTGTTGCTCACCGCGATGCCGGCGAAGAATGCGCCGACCGCGTAGCTCAGTCCGGCAAGATCCGAAGCCCACGCCATCGCAAGGCAGATGATCACCGCCATCACCGCGATGCCGGACGGCGCCTTCAGCACGCCCGCAAGCGTCATGAGCGCCGGTGCGATCCATACGATCACCACCACGGCCCCTACGAAGAACGCCGCCTGCTTCAGGATGATGAGTCCTAGGTCGGCCACGTTCACGCTGCCGGTGTTCACCAGCGTGCACATTACGGACAGCAGGATCACACCGATCACGTCGTCGGCCACGGCCGCGCCCAGGATCGACACGCCTTCCTTCGAATCGAGCAGTCCTGCCTCCTTCAGCACCGCCACCGAAATCGACACGGACGTCGCGGAGAACACCACGCCGATGAACGCCGCAGGAATCGGCTCGAATCCGAACGCGAGGCTCACCCCGCCCATGACGACCACCGGGAACACCACGCCCATGCATGCGATGATGATCGCCGCCTTCGAGTATTTCTTCAGCAGCTGCAGATCACAGCCGACGCCGCCCAAGAACATCAGAATGATGATGCCGAGATCGCTGAACAGCGAAATGTAGTCGCTTGAGTGCAGCACATTCAGCAATGCCGGCCCGCAGACGATGCCTACGAGAATCTGTCCGATCACCTCCGGCAGCTGCAGTTTTCTGCAGATCAGTCCTGAACAGGTGGTCAGCGCCAACATGGCGCACAACGAGACGATGAACGTCGCCATATTTTCTCCGTCTTCCTCACGGTACGACAGTGCCTTGTGCATTGCCGTCCTTGCGGATATTCCGTGATGCCTGTCTCCCCGCAACGTATTTCGGCCATGCCGTAAACGGGGGTCTGTTGCGATGTCATGGGATTCGTGCGTACTCCTGCCCTCCGCCAGGTCACATTGTATGAGAATCCTGATTCCATACGATTGCCGATACGAAAAATAGATGAAACATTCGCTGCGGCCATGATCGTGAGGGGTTGTTCAAGGTTGGTTTTCCGCCTTTTTCGCGGTATGTTTCGCGGGGGTATGCCAAAGGCAATCTGCTAGATTGCCGTATATGGCGTTACGTCTCCGTAACACTTCGTAACGTTTTCAAAACGAGGGCGGCGTTCCATACCGTTCTGTCAACCCCACACGATGGGGTCGGAAATTTTCGAATTAGGTAAAGAAAAGAGAGGGAGGGTGACATGGGCCAGCTTGATTCTGGAAATGCTGCGTGGATTTTGACTTCCGCGTCCCTTGTGTTCCTCATGACGCCTGGTGTGGCGTTCTTCTATGGTGGCATGGGTCGTGCGAAGGCCGTATTGAATATGATGATCATGGAGGCGGCCGCATTGTCCGTCACATGATCA
>BABC01000102.1_pt1 | contig 12230 bp, 8 predicted proteins | sample 270348 | NCBI WGS metagenome assembly BABC01 (sample SAMD00036532, study PRJNA27871) | human gut metagenome | isolation source: feces from healthy human sample In-B, Infant, Male
CGCGTGGCGTTATCGAATCCATGCTGCCCGGCGTGGTATTCGTCGTGCTGTTCGTGGTCACGAGCAATCTGAACCTCACCATCGCCGTTTCGGCTATTTTGGCGGTGTTGCAGGTTATCGCGCGCCTGATTCAACGCCAATCGGTGATGGGCGCGGTTTCCGGCCTGGTGGCGGTCGGCATCTGCCTGATTTGGGCATGGCAGACCCATGAGGCCCGTAACTACTACATCTTCGGATTCATTACCAATGCCGGCTATGCCGCATTGCTTGCCGTCTCATTGATTGCACGGGTACCCGGCCTCGGACTGGTCGTCGAATTTATCCGTAGCCTGCCTACCGAGCATTTCAAGGCGTGGTTTAACGACTGGATGAGTGATAAGGCATTGAAACGTGCCTACATGATCATCACCGGTCTATGGGTCGGTCTGTTCCTGCTGCGATTGGCAGTGCAGGTGCCGCTGTATCTGACCAATCATGTGGCCGCGCTTGGCGTGGCCCGTCTGCTTATGGGCATCCCGTTCTGGGCGCTGGCGATTTGGGTGAGCTACCTCATCATCGCCACGCCAATGCACCGTCATAAAGCCGTGGCTACTCAGAACGTTACGCAATCCGAATCGGGATCTGCGGCTGAGGCCGTCAGCGAACCCGTGGCGGGCAAAACCGGAAAGGACAGCGATGCAAGCTGAAGTCCGCATCGAGCGATACGCCGATCAGGGCCGCTGCGTGGCCCATATCGATGGCCGCGTGGTGTTCGTCCGCTTTGCCTTGCCCGGCGAACTGGTACGCATTGAACTTGACGAACCTCATGATCGCGATGATCGGTTCTGGACCGGTGAAGTCATCGAAGTGCTCGAAGCATCCGAGGACCGTGTCGATCCGGCTTGGTCTCTTGCCGGCCCGCTGGCGATGGGCGGGGGAGTCGGCGGCGCGGATCTCGTGCACGTCTCACTGCCCGGCCAGCTCAAGTGGAAAGCCCTCACCGTTTCCGAGCAGATGAGCCGGCTCGGTCATATCGATGTGGCCGTGCCAATCGATCGCATGCCCGGTGATGAGGAGCTTGACGGTCTTCACTGGCGCACCCGCATCGAAATGATTGCCGACGAGAACGGCAAGCCGTCCATGCGCCGGCGCGGTACGCATACTCGCGTGGCCATCGACACCATGCCTCTCGCTACCCGCGCATTGCTGGACGTGGCCGAGCGCGAGCATGTGTGGGAGGGCGGCTTTGAGCCCGGCTCCCAGATCCGTCTGTCCGTACCTGAGCCGCGTGGCGACGCTGATATTGCTGCAGATGACTATGCCGTGCTTATCGATGGCGAGCTGCGTAATGGCTCCCAGCTGCTCACTGAACAGGTGACCATCAACGGCAAGACCTTCGATTATCGGGTTGATGCCAACGGTTTCTGGCAGGTGCATCGTCAGGCACCGATTGCACTCGGCACGCATGTGATCAATCAGGTCAACCAGCAGTTGCAGGGTGCTGTGGCACCTGTGATCTGGGACTTGTACTCGGGCTCCGGTCTGTTCACCCTGCCACTGGCCACCATGACCGGTGAACGCACCCGCATGCTTAGCGTGGAAGGCGCGCGCGTGGCCGTGAAGAATGCCCAGCGCAACCTGCGTGCCATGAATCTGAACGACGTGGATGCCCGTGCCGGAGATGTCTCCAGAACGTTGGAACATGTGCCCGCGCACTTGGCCAAGCCGGATATCGTGGTGCTTGACCCGCCTCGCGCCGGCGCCCGTGCCAAGGTCTGCCGCCAGATCGCTGCGGCCGGTGTCTCCAGCGTGGTCTATATCGCATGTGACCCCACCAGCCTTGCCCGCGACACCGCTACTTTGATCGGCGAAGGATACGAGCTCAAGGACATCCGTGCCTTCGACATCTATCCGATGACCCACCACGTCGAGACAGTGGCCGTTTTCAGCCGTTGACGGGTGGGTCTATGATGCGTCGAATTCTGAGGTTGTTGGCCTGTGGGGCGGTCGTATTGTCATTGGTCGCTTGCACACCGACCGGTCGCGCCGTCGGCGATACGCAAGACAGCATGCCATCGATTGCCCATGATTCGACGCACAAAACGGATATCACCGTCGGTTTCGTCGGCTCGACCGATACCGCGGCGGACAAGAAGGCCATCGATGCGCTGGCCGATGATACTCTCAACGTGTATTACGCCTCGCTGGACACGTCGGGCGATTCTGAAACTGCTGACAAGATCGCGGCCACCGCACAGCAAGGTGTCACCGATTTCGTGGACCGCGCAGTCAAAATCGTAATCATCAGTGGCATCGATGTCACCGACACGAATCGAGACAGTTGGAACCAGGCGTTGACCAATGCGCGCGAAGCCGGCATTCCCGTCGCCCTGCTCAATCCCAAGCATGCGCCCGAAGACGAACTGTTATACGCTGCCATTCTTAACACAGACGATGCTGCTAGTGCCAAGTCTGTCTCCATTGCCGATGCAGTCATCACCATCGCCCGCGACGAACCCCACGACCGCACCATCGCCGTTGCCACAGAGTAAATCTAAATCAAATCATCCTTGAATCGTAGCGAATTATGGAATCCGGCACGGTAGGCTGGAAGATATGAGTGCAACAGCAGCTGTGGAAATGCCGGAGATCAGCGAAACCGGTCTTACTGTCAAGGAAGTGTCGCAGCGTATTGAAAGCGGCCAATCGAATGCGGTGAAAACCTCCACCTCGCGTTCGGTTAAGGACATCGTACGAGCCAACGTATTCACGTTGTTCAATGGCATCATCTTCGTGGCCATGGTCATGGTGCTGGTCACCGGCTCGTGGCGGGATGCGGTGTTCGGCTTCGTCATCATCATCAACACGGGTATCGGCATTTTCACTGAGCTCAAGGCCAAGCGCACGCTGGACAAGCTCTCCATTCTTGTGGCCTCTGATTTTCTGGTGCGCCGCGACGGCGAGGATGTCGAAGTGCCGCACAACGAAATCGTGCTCGGCGATCTGCTGTGGATTCGTTCCGGCGAACAGGTGCCTGCCGACGGTCAGATCATCCAGACCTGGGGACTGGAACTCGACGAATCCATGCTCACCGGCGAATCGCGTACCGTGCGCCACAAAGTGGGGGAGCAAGTCTATTCCGGAGCCACTGCGGTTTCCGGCATGGCGTTGGTCAAGGTCAATGCCGTGGGCAGCCACTCATATGCCGCCACGCTCACCGCTCAGGCCAAGGTCTATAAGAAGACCGTGTCCGACCTGAACAAGGGCATCAACACGATTCTGAAGTTCATGACCTTCCTCGTGGTGCCGTTGTGCATTCTGCTGATTCTCTCGCAGATTCACACGGTCGGCGGATGGGATGCGGCGCTCTCCACCGGCGAATGGAGGCAGGCCGTGGTCTCCGCGGTCGCCGGCGTGGTGGGCATGATTCCTGAGGGCCTCGTGCTGCTGACCTCGCTGAACTTCGCGGTGGCCGCCATGCGGCTTGCTCGCCACAACACGCTGGTGCAGGAACTTGAATCCGTGGAGACGCTCGCCCGCGTGGATGCGCTCAACCTCGATAAGACCGGCACGATCACCGATGGCGGCATCGCCTTCAACCAGCTCATCATGCTTGGCTCCCGCTGGCGGGAGCTGCCGGCGCAGCCGACCGAGGGTGGTTCTTTTGAGACATTGACTGAACAGGCGGCCACGCAGGCCCTCTACGACTGCTGCAACGAGGAACAGCCCAACGGCACCGGACAGGCCGTGCTCGCCGGTCTAAAGGCCCAAGGCTACGAACCGGGCCAAGTCGAATCCCGCGTTCCGTTCTCTTCGGCCCGCAAATGGAGTGCGGTGGTGAAGCCTATCCTCCCGCCGGCGGGAGGTGACTCGCGCAGCGAGTCGGAGGGTGGCCGTACTGAAATCACCCCCAGTCATCTTGCGATGACAGCCCCCGCCAGCGGGGGTGAAACCTGGTACATGGGTGCGCCAGAAGTCATCATTTCCGCGCTCGACGGTGATTATTCGGATGTGCTGCAACAAGTCAATGACTACGCCAATGACGGCAATCGTGTGCTGCTGGTTGCGCGTTCCACGACATCGCTCGCTGATACGGACAATCCACAGATTGACCCGCAGGCCAAACCGGTGGCGCTGGTGCTGTGTTCCGAGAAGATCCGTGAGGATGCCGAGCAGACGCTCGCTTGGTTCCGTGAGCAGGGTGTGCGCTGTCGCGTGATTTCCGGCGATAATCCGGTCACGGTTGGTGCCATCGCCCGCAAAGTGAGGCTGACCGGCGAACATGAGCCGCGATTCATGGACGCGCGAGAACTGCCGGAAGACGTGAACGAACTCGCTCGCGTGCTGGAAAACGTCGATGTGCTTGGCCGTGTGCTACCCAACCAGAAGAAGGCCATCGTCCAGGCGCTGCACACGCAGAACCACGTGGTGGCCATGACCGGCGACGGCGTCAACGACGCGCTCGCCATCAAGGAAGCGGATCTCGGCATCGCTATGGGCAATGCCGCGCCGGCCACCAAAGCCGTGGCCCAAGTGGTACTCGTCGATTCAAAGTTCTCTCATCTGCCGGATGTGGTGGCGCGAGGCCGCCAGGTCATGGCCAACATGGAACGCGTGGCCAGCCTGTTCCTCGTCAAAACCGTGTACTCCGCGCTGATTTCGCTCGGTGTGGTGCTGACCCAGATTCCGTACCCATACTTGCCGCGCCACATCACGTACATTGGCGCCCTTACCATTGGTATGCCCGCGTTTATTCTGGCGCTCGCGCCCAATACCCGCCGCTATATTCCGGGATTCTTGAAGCGTGTGGTCACTTTCGCGTTGCCGGGCGGCATCGCCACCGCGCTGTCCGTGCTGCTGACGGCATGGTTCCTGCCCGGCATCATGGGCTGGGACGTGACTAAAAACGTCGATCTATCCGCGCTGCGTGCCACCAGCGCGATCATCCTGTTCCTGATGGGCGTATTCGTGCTCGCCCGTGTGGCTCAGCCCCTCAACAGTTGGCGAGGCATACTGGTCGCGGCGTTTGCCGCAGCCGGAGTGATTGGTGCGTTCATTCCGTTCAACGCGAACTTCTTCGCGTTGATTCTGCCGACCGGCACTACGTTGGTGGCCACGCTGATCGCCTTGGGTGGTTCGGCCCTGATTTTCGTGATCTGCCTATGGCTGGCGCCGCTTGTCGGCAAAGTATCCGGCAAGCTGCTGCGCCAACACGGATTCAACATCTAATAGCGGCGAATTGTCTCACACTTCAAGCCAACACGCCAGAGGCAAAGTAACGTACCCGTACCATTTGAAGCGGATAATCAGCGGCATAAACAAGCCGATACATGATTTCGGAGGAAGCATGTCCTTACGCGACGACCAGCTGGCGACCTTGAAGGCCGCCGGCAAGGACTTCGATTACTACAACATCGCCAATCTCGACGGCATCGATCATCTGCCGTACTCGCTGAAGGTACTGGTCGAGAATCTGGTACGCAATATTGATGGCGCCAATATCACCGACGAACACGTCAAGACCCTGCTTGACTGGGATCCGAACGCCGAGCCCAGCCATGAAATCCAGTTCACGCCGTCCCGCGTGATTATGCAGGACTTCACCGGTGTGCCCTGCATCGTGGATCTCGCCACCATGCGTGACGCGGTCAAGGACCTCGGCGGCGACCCGGAGGTCATCAACCCGCAGGTTCAGTCCGACATGGTCATCGATCACTCCGTGCAGATCGATAAGTACGGCATCGCCAACGCGGTCCAGGAAAACATGGACATCGAATACCAGCGCAACGGCGAACGCTACCAGTTCCTGCGTTGGGGCCAGCAGGCATTCAAGAACTTCCGCGTGGTGCCGCCGGGAACTGGCATCATCCACCAGGTCAACATCGAATACCTGGCCAAGGTGGTCATGAGCAAGACCGAGGCCAACGGCAACACACTCGCCTACCTTGACTCCTGCGTGGGCACCGACTCGCACACCACCACCGAGAACGGTCTGGGTGTGCTCGGCTGGGGTGTCGGCGGCATCGAGGCCGAGGCCGCCATGCTTGGCCAGCCGATCTCCATGCTCGTACCGCGCGTGGTCGGCTTCAAGCTCACCGGTTCCATCCCGGAGGGCGTCACCGCCACCGATGTGGTGCTCACCATCACCGACATGCTCCGCAAGCACGGCGTGGTCGGCAAGTTCGTGGAATTCTACGGCGAGGGCATCGCCTCCGTGCCGCTGGCCAACCGTGCCACCATCGGCAACATGGGCCCGGAGTTCGGTTCCACCTGCGGCATCTTCCCGATCGACAACGTCACGCTCGACTATCTGCGTCTGACCGGCCGCTCCAAAGAGCAGGTCGCGCTGGTTGAGGCTTATGCCAAGGCCAACAAGCTGTGGGGCGACGCCTCCGACCCGGATTACGTGGAACCGCAGTACTCCGAATACGAGGAGCTTGACCTCGGCACTGTGGTGCCGTCCATCGCCGGCCCGAAGCGCCCGCAGGATCGCATTCTGCTGTCCGAAGCCAAGGAGATGTTCGAGAAGACCGCTCCCGCCTACGAGACCGAGAAGACCGTCAAGGATCCGGTGGCTGTATCCACCGACTTCCGTGGCGATTTCAACATCGAGAACGGTGACGTGGCTATCGCTTCGATCACCTCCTGCACCAACACGTCCAACCCATCCGTGATGATCGCCGCCGGCCTGATCGCCCGCAACGCGCACGCCAAGGGCTTGAAGCCGAAGCCGTGGGTCAAGACCTCGCTGGCTCCCGGCTCCCAGGTCGTGGCCGATTACCTGAAGGCCGCAGGCCTCCAGGACGACCTCGATGCACTCGGCTACCAGCTGGTCGGCTTTGGTTGCGCCACCTGCATCGGCAACTCCGGCCCGCTGCTGCCCGAGATTTCCGAGGCGATCAACACCAACGACCTGACCGTCACCGCCGTGCTCTCCGGCAACCGCAACTTCGAAGGCCGCATCAGCCCGGACGTCAAGATGAACTACCTGGCCTCCCCGCCGTTGGTTATCGCCTATGCGCTCGCCGGCACGATGGACTTCGACTTCGAAACCCAGCCGCTTGGCGCCGGCGCGGATGGCAACGACGTGTACCTCAAGGACATCTGGCCCACCAACTCCGAGGTGGCCGCCGTGGTGGACGGCACCGTGAGCCGCGAGATGTTCCTCAAGGACTACGCTTCCGTATTCGACGGCGACCATCGCTGGAAGGGCCTCGACGTGCCGGAAGGCGAACTGTTCGCATGGAACGACAAGTCCACCTACGTGCGCAAGCAGACCTTCTTCGACGGCATGAAGGCCACGCCGGACCCGGTCGCCGACATCCACGGCGCCCGCGTGCTGGCCCTGTTGGGCGACTCGGTCACCACCGACCACATCTCCCCGGCAGGCGCGTTCAAGGCCTCCAGCCCGGCCGGCAAGTACCTGACCGAGCGCGGCGTGGAGCCGAAGAACTTCAACTCCTACGGTTCCCGTCGAGGCAACCACGAGATCATGGTGCGCGGTACGTTCGGCAACATCCGCCTGCGCAACCAGCTGCTCGCCTCCGTGGGCGAGGAGGTGACGTCCGGCGGCTTCACCTACGACTTCCTCGCCAAGAAGCCGACCACGATTTTCGAAGCCTCCCGCGACTACATCGATAACAAGGTGCCGCTCGTGGTGCTGGCCGGCAAGGAATACGGCACCGGCTCCTCGCGTGACTGGGCTGCCAAGGGCACGGTGATGCTCGGCGTCAAGGCCGTGATCACCGAGAGCTTCGAGCGCATCCACCGTTCCAACCTCATCGGCATGGGCGTGCTTCCGTTGCAGTTCCCGGCAGGCGAATCCTATGAGTCCTTGGGCCTTAACGGCACCGAGACCTATGACATCGCCGGCGTCGAGAAGCTCAATGAGGGCGCAACCCCCAAGACGGTTCATGTCACTGCCACTCACGAGGACGGCTCCAAGACCGAGTTCGATGCAGTGGTACGTATCGACACCCCCGGTGAGGCCGACTACTACCGCAACGGCGGCATCCTCCAGTACGTGCTGCGTAACCTCATGAAGTAACTTTCTTGGCTCCCCTCTCTGAGCGCGAAGCTGACTGAGGGGAGCAAAGGCCGGTATCTTCTAAGATACCGGCCTTTATCGTTTGTAATGGTTTGTCGTCTATGCCGAGCAGGGTAATTTAATTCTCGGGAACCAGCCCCTCATAGAGGTAGAAAGACGTGGCCTGTTCGCCGTCGCCATTCGTGGGCAGCGTATGCGCGCTTACTTGGGCCAGGCCGAGATGCACATAGAATCCGACATCGCAGGTGGTGTCGGTAAACAGGAAATACTTGCTCACTCCGGCTTCGCGGAATGCAGTCATCAAGGTATCGAACATGCGGCGGCCTAGTCCATGTCCACGAGCCACCGGATCCAGCACGAACAACACCACTTCCGCCGAGTAGTCGTGACCAGTCTGCGTAGCCTGTTTACGCAGATGTTCATCGATATTGAGAATCCCCAGAATATCGCCGGCGGCCTTAAGTCCGTCCTTAGCGCACACCAATCGCAGCAGACCTCGCAAGGAATTGATGCGATGAGTGTTCAACGGCCTGCGATGGTCCACCGCGTCGACTCGCCCCAGAATCAACGCGACTGGTTCCCCGTCGAGTTCCGCGGTAAATGCGCAGGTCGCGCGCGCCAGACAGTTTTCCCAGTCGGTCTCGGCCGCCAGCAGACCGGTTTTCTCGTCGTACTCGGAGTACCACATGCGGCGCACCACGTCGATTAATGCCGGGTAGTCGCTCTTGCGCAAAGTGCGGATAATCGGTTCATTCATATGCCCATTATGCCTGTTACGTCCTAACAATGATGAAGCTGCGAGCGTAACGGAAAGGGCATCTTACAATCGTGCGGGCAGGTCGGCCCGCTCCACAAGTCGAGCCATCTGCACCCGACCCATGTTCAGTTTGTCCGCAGCCGAGGAAAGATGCGCCTTTGCCGTGCGTTCCGAGATGAACATACGGGAGGCGATCTCGGCGTTGGTATAGCCTTCCGCAGCCAACATCACGGCTTCGCGCTCGCGATCGGGCAACGCACCAAGCAATTCGCGTGCCTCATCTCTGCGCGAGCGCGGTTGAGACTCGTTGAGATCGTCAATCAGCTGTTTCTGACTGGCTGTGTTGAACTGTGGTGCCCCGGCGCATACTCCCAGAACGCGGCGAATAATGTCATCAGGAGCATCGGTTTTCGACACAAAGCCCTCAGCGCCGGCCTCCACCGCACGCTCCACGGTGCCGGAAGGACTGAGCGAGGTCAGAATCAATACATGCGGGGCATGGGGCAGCGATCGCAGTCTGCGAGTTGCTTCAATGCCGTCCACATCAGGCATGGCGATATCCATCAACACCACATCCGGCTGTTCGCCGATGGGAAAGCCGAAACCTCCAGCGATACCGGTGTTTCAGGCGCATGCCGCCGTGCGTTCGTCAGTCCCTCTTGATCCGATCAGCAACCCGTTACGCAGCCCGGTCCGATTGCTCCTGCTGGGACCGCTCGGCATCAGCCTCGTCAGCCCCTTACGATCTGTGGTGTTGTTGCCGTGGTGTTTGGCGCTTTGGGACTGGTACTGAGCTTCATACCAATCATCAACAACTCGGTATTCGTTACGCCGCGAGCTGAGATGCACGAAAAGCCGTTCTCATTCATGGAATGTTCAGCATTGCTCTACTAGTATGGAACGTGAAACAACGCTAAAGGAGCGATTATGACATTCGGTCAGCAGCCCCAGAACAACGGGCAGTACAACCCGCAATACAATACTTCCGATTACAACACCGCGCAGCAGAACTACCAGTATGCCGCGCAGGGCACGGGTGCAGGCGCAGCGGCCATCAACACGACGATGACTTACAACTATGAGGAGGCTCGCCGCGCTTCCGTGACCAAGGTCTACGGCGAAATGACCATTGGCGTCATCGTCACCGCGATAGTGGCGTTTATCGGGCAGATGACGGGGGCCTATTACGCGTTCCTCGCATCCACCGGTGCCATCGGCCTCATCGCGCTTTGTGTGGTTCAGGTGGGTCTTGCCGTGGTGCTCGGTGCTCGCGTCACCAAAATGAAGTCCGGCACCGCCCGTGTCATGTTCTATGTGTACGCGGCGCTTATGGGCTTTACGCTGAGCTCCATCTTCATGGTGTACAGCCTTGGTTCGATCGTCACCGCACTGGGTATCACTGCGGCGTTCTTCTTCGCTTTGACCATGTTCGGCATGACCACCAAGATCAACATGCTCAAGGCCGGTCCGATTCTTATGATTGGTCTGATCGTGCTTATCATCTCGCAGCTGGTGCTCATGTTCCTGCACGTTGACGGCATGACTCAGATTGTGTGCGCGCTTGGCCTGATCCTGTTCGCCGGCATGACCATCTACGATGCGCAGTCCACGCGCGCTTTGCTGAGCCAGTATGAGGCGCAGGGCCCGGAGATGGTCAAGAGGGTTTCCATCCTGTGCGCGCTGAACCTCTACCTCGACTTCATCAACATGTTCCTCTACATCCTCCAGTTGCTGGGCAACAGGGATTAGTCATGAACTGATTCGCGGCATACGACCGCATCAAGCCCGACCGCAATGTGGCCGGGCTTTTTCATGCCCGACACATCTGGGCGGTAGGCTGACTCCCCGTGAAAAGACAAGAACTTGTGGGTATGTTGTGCCTGTTGCTGACCGCGCTGATTTGGGGCTTTGCGTTTGTGGCGCAGGTGCAGGGCATGGATTCGATGTCCCCCATGTTCTTCAATGCCACCCGCTTCACGCTAGGTGCATTGTCATTGGTGCCGATTCTGCTGTGGCAGCGTGGTCGGGGGAGCAGCAGTACCAGTGAAGCTGCCGATACCGCGGCAGTCGGTGCGGGAGATCAGTTGGTTCAGACCTCATCGCCTGCGATTCGTCTGCTCGCCAACCCGATTATCATTTCCGTGATTTGCGGCATTGTGCTTTTCACCGCCAGCACTTTACAGCAATATGGCATCCTGTACGGTAAATCAGCCGGGCGCGCGGGATTCCTTACCGCCATGTATATCGTGATGGTGCCGTTACTGGCATTTGTGTTCCTGCGTCGGCGCATCGGCGTGCTGGTGTTTGCGGCCGTGGCATTGTCTATCGCGGGCTTTTACTTCCTGTGCATCACTGACGGATTCGGTTCAATCGGGTTGGCGGATATTCTGCTGGTCTTTACTGCCGTGTTGTTTGCCGTGCATATCTTGGTCATCGACACTCTGGGTGCCAAAGTGGATGCCATCAAACTTTCATTCGGGCAGTTCTGTACTACCGCCGTGTTGAGTTGGACTGGTTCCTTGATTGAGGGCTCGGTCGATTGGGCCGGTGCCGCGCATTCCTGGATTCCGATTCTGTATGCTGGCTTCGGTTCGGTGGGCATCGCCTACACGTTGCAGGTGGTTGGTCAGCAGTGGGTGCCGCCGACTCGCGCGAGCCTGTTGATGAGCCTGGAATCGTTTTTCTCCGCGGTCGGCGGCGCGCTGCTGCTTGGCGAGGTGATGACTCCTCGTGGATATCTTGGCTGTGCGCTGATCTTCATTGGCACTCTGCTGGCGCAGGCCCCTGCCAAACTGCCAAAATTCCTGAGAAAAGACTAGTCCGTGGTCTTGGGAGCTTCGCCCACCTGCGGTGCGCCGTTAATATCGCGGTGAATGTTCTGCATCTGCACTTCGATGTTCTGCAAGGAGCGCGCGCAGTCGAGCAGCGTCTGCGAATGCTCATTCAGTTTGGCGTCCGGCAGGTCGGTTTTGTATCGCAGCGCATGTTCCAGCGATGCCCAGTAATCCATGGCGATGGTGCGGAACTGCACTTCGACCGGCGTGTAATGCGCGCCTGAAGACAGGAACACCGGCACCGCATAGATGACGTGCAGCGAACGGTACCCGTTCTGCTTCGGATTCTTGATGTAATCCTTGACTCGCAGCACCTGAATGTCGGACTGCGACGACAGGTAGTTCGACACGGAATACACGTCATCGCGATAATTGCAGATCACGCGGATGCCGGCCACATCAAACAGGTTGTCTTTGATGGAATTGACGCTGAGCGGCAGTCCCTTGCGTTCCAGCTTGCCGATAATCGAGTTCACGGATTTCAGACGCCGTTCCATATGATGTATCGGATCATGGCTGAATCGCACCTGGAACTCGGCATCGAGGATTTCCAGCTTGGTGCTGATTTCGTACATTGCGCCTTCATATACCTGCATCTGATCCACGAATTCGG
>BABC01000138.1_pt1 | contig 12132 bp, 7 predicted proteins | sample 270348 | NCBI WGS metagenome assembly BABC01 (sample SAMD00036532, study PRJNA27871) | human gut metagenome | isolation source: feces from healthy human sample In-B, Infant, Male
CCGTCAGGATTCTGATTGGTGCCGAACCTTTTCCAGGCGCAATCTCGGCCTGACGAACCTGTACAAGGACTTTCCCGATGCGGACATCTCCGAGGATCTGCGCAAGTTGGGGGAGCTTCCCGACGATGAGGTGGCCCGCTATCGTGAAACGGCACGTATCCTGGCGGTTATGATTCAGGAGGGACGCCTGCAGGTGCGCATCTGCCGCAAGCCGTTCATCCATGCAAAGGAGTATGTGTTCGGTTCCTACGACACCGCGGGTGCCATCGGCATCATCGGATCCTCTAACTTCACTGGAAGGGGATTGTCCGACATCACCACTGGTGGCAATGCCGAGCTGAACTATCTGGAGGACCAGGAAGGCATCGTCATCCATCCGGTCCCCACTGAAGGACAGCAATACGGCCACCTATCATGGTTTGACATGATGTGGAACCTGCCGGAGGTCCAGGAATGGACGGGTGACTTCCAGGAGATTTTGAGCAGTTCTCCGGTAGGCAACAAAACCTATGGCCCATATGACGCATACATCAAGGCATTGATGCGCCTGTTCCCCGACGAGATGGCCCCATCGTTGGAGGACGGGAGCGACGATGACGACGATGGCGAAGACGTGTTGTATTCATACCAGAAACGCAATGCGGGCATACTCATCAACAAGCTCAACAGGATGGGTACGGTGATACTCGCGGACTCCGTCGGCCTGGGCAAGACAGTCACCGCAGGTGCTGTCATCAATCATTTCAGGAAGAACGGCCGACGGAACATCGCCATCCTGCCTCCGGCCAAGCTGAAGGATCAATGGAAGTCCGATCTGCAGGAATTTTTCGGCCTTGACGAATCCAGCTATAGCTTGGTGTCGCAGCAGGATATCCAGGCCATCCGACGGTTGGGGGACGCCTACCGCAGGTCGTATCCCGCCGATCTGATCGTCATTGACGAGGCACACAACCTCCGCAACAAACGTTCCGAACGGTTCAACGCCATTCTGAAGTTAGTCGGGGATAATCCCAAGGCCAAGGTGTTGCTGCTGACGGCCACTCCCATCAACAACGGGTTCAGGGATTTGGTCAGCGAGCTGGAGCTTGGCTTGGGCGGTCGCATGCATTCCGGAATTATGGTGTCGTATCAGGATCCTGGTGGCGCATATGTGCCATCCCAGGATTTCTTTGAGTTCCTTGAGGAACTCGACGGCAAGAAGAAGGTTGCCGAGAGCAAGGGAAAGTCATTTGACTGGGAAGCGTATCGTCAGCCACTGTCCCAGGGCATCAGCCGGTTCGTGGTCCGCTCGACCCGCCAGGGAGTTCAGGAAGAGGCGGAGCTGATGGCGAATGGGAATGGTCCGGTGATGCGCTTTCCGGACAACGTGTTCGTCACAATCGATTATGCGTTTCCCCCGCGGGCCGTTCAGAAGGTTGAATCCACCATCGACCGTCATGCCGCCGTGTTCGAGGGCATCGATCCACTTGCCGTAGATGATGACGAGCTGTCCGTCGAGACGCAACGGTTGCGACACCCTCTGGATATCATCTCGCAGGACGCGGGGAGATTCCAAGGATTGAGGAAGTCATCGTCACTGGTGCGGGATGTGTTCTCCCTGGTATCGCTGCTGGGATTCCCTATGTACCGAGCTGAGCTGTATTCTTGGCAGTACAGGAACATGGGCGTGAAAGAAATCGGATTGCTGGACCTTCCCTCCGATGATCTCATGCGGTTGCGCTCCGCCATGACGATCCACAACATCCTGCAGACCCTCTGGCTGAAGCGTCTCGAATCCTCGCTGCAGGCGCTACGGCTGTCCGTGGAACGCTACCGGTACCGTCTGAACAGGTTCGCCGAATGCTTGGGGAAGGGATACGTTATCGAGTCGTCCGCGTTGTCGTTGCTGGAAAGTGACGAGGAGGAACAGTCGCGGTTGTCGTTCTGGGACGAACCGGTGAAGGATTTCGAGGAGGAGCTCAAGGGTCGGGGCATATCTTATGCCAAGGCGGACGAGGACGCCTTTGATATGCGTGGCCTACTTCGTGACGTGGAGCGTGACCAACGCATCACGGATGTTATCCTCGATGTGTTGGAATCATGCATCGAGGGAGAGCTGGATGCCAAGCTTGATGCCTTTGCTGAGGAGTTCGCCAAGGCCCTTCATGATGGACGATTCGGTGGGAAGGTACTGGTCTTCAGCGCTTACGCCGACACCATCGATTATCTGCGGATGGCTTTGCCGGTGCGACTGAAAGACATCGTTCCCGATTTCGACAGAAAGGCGGCCTTCCTGACCGCATCCTCCTCCGACCTGAACAATATCGTGGGACGCTTCTCTCCGGTGTCCAAGAAGCGTGTGCTTTCCGGACCCGAGGAGGAATTGGACTACCTGTTCTCGACAGATGTGCTGTCGGAGGGGCAGAACCTGCAGGACGCGGCCATCCTCATCAACTATGACCTCCATTGGAATCCAGTTCGCATGGTGCAGCGCAACGGACGCATCAACCGGCTGGGCTCCCGGTTCGACCAAGTGCTCATCGGCAACATGGCTCCCGCCAAGGATTTGGACTATTACTTGGGGCTCATCGATCGCTTGCAGGGCAAGATCGACACCATCAAGAACTCGATCGGCACCGACCAAGGCGTGCTGACTGTCGAGGACGAGAACCCCATTGAATACATCCAGGACCTGTACAGCGGTGACGATGCCAGAATTCAGGAGGTGATGGATACCGTCGAGGCGGACAACGACATGCTGTCGTGGAGGAACACCCATGTGTATGCGCTGCGGGAGTTCCTGCAGCATGCGACGCAGAAAGACCTCGACCGCATCAACGCGATGCCAAGGGGCAAGTGGAACTATCTGCCATCCGATTCGCAACTGAAGAAATCGGTGGTGATGATGTGTGAGCAGGCCGGTGGCATAGGCAACGGGATGAACTACCGGTTCATCCGTGTGGAGACCAGGGCACGGCTCTTGGCCGAACCGATTACGAGCGAGGAAGCCTTGGGTCTGCTGAGAACCAACCCCGAGGACAATGCGAGAAAACCGGACAATGCTCAGCTGGACCGGTCCGTCATGGAGAAGTTGGCAATCTCCATGGCTGGGATGCGTGCGTCCTCCAAGGCCTCGGGGAAGTTCACGCCAAGAAAAAACGAGATGGAACCGCTGGCGTTGCTGCAGAAGCAGTTGGGTGTCAAACAGCTGCGGAAAGCACTGGCCCCCGTGCAAAGCCTGGTACAGGCCAAGCAGCGGTACGATGCACTGATGAGCCGGCTGCGGAAGGAAGCCCAGATGTCCGGAGGATTTGCCTCGCTGGAAATCAGTGAACAGTTGCTGTCCGATTGGAGTTCCTTCCTTAGGGACATCGACCAGGATGGCGACAAAGATGGCGGCAAATGGCGCCCCGTCATGGCCGGCATGTCTGTCGATCTATGATGGCATGGCCACGGGGAGCGCGTCGGTATACAATCCTTAAAGCTTTGGGCGCATAGTCGGAAGGAATGGCATGATTACGTTCACTGGTCTGCAGCAGGCCCTTGACGAGTATGGCGAGCGCACGTCCACCGACACGGAGGACGTTGACCGCAAGATTGCGGCCATGCGCGTGGCGATGCAGGTGCTCGCCATCCTTCGTGGCATCGGAGCCGATGACATCGACGCCGAAATCGAGGAGGCTTTGCTCCGTCCGGTGCCCGTGGACAGGCACGGGGAATGGTTCGTCACCCATCCACAGATGCTGCGCACAGCCTTCGTCTGTGATCTGGCCGATGAGAACGAGCTGTTCCAAGCTACGTTCAGCGCGTTGAGGGGAACCGCCACGAAGGCACGCATCAGCGCATGCGTGGCGATGTCCCCTCGTTGGGAGGACGGTGAGCTCTTTGAGGACGAGCCGGTCGGGGTGAGTTTTTTTGCCCCAGCCAATGTTCCCTCCATTGTCATGGTGGTGTCCAGAGCGGGCAACTTGCGTACCATGGAGCTGCGCGGTGAATTGTCGAACACGCAGAAGCGCATCCTGGACAAGCTGCATGGGGTACTGGCCGGAGGCGAGCCGGATGGGTCCGTCGAGGAATCGGACAAGGCGCGTGCGCATGCGGCGATGTGGGATGCGCTCAACGTCGCCGAGGTCAACCAGCGCTTCTATGCTGGTATCGCCGCACGGTTCAACGAATTGGTCAAGGCGCTTGTTGCCGCCGGACATGACGAGGGTGACGCGAAGATGTTCGCCAGCCGTTTGATCGGACGCATTCTCTTCGTCTGGTTCCTCAACCAGAAGGAATTCATTAATCCAGATGAGCATTATTTGGAGATTGGGGACCTGGACTCTACGGAGTATTACGAACAAAAGTTGAAGCGTCTGTTCTTCGCAACTTTGAATACGGCGAAGAATCGTCGCGGAGAAGACGGAGATAAGCTTACGCCATTCCTGAATGGTGGTCTGTTCGAGGAGCAAGCCACCGATTTCCCGAATGAATCGATTCCGTTCCCGGAGGGATTCTTCGCCAGACTATATGAGCATTTCGGCCAGTATGATTTCACCACCGACGAGTCCACTCCGGACTACGAGCAGGTGGCCATTGACCCGGAGATGCTGGGCCGTATCTTCGAATCCCTGCTGGCCGAGCAGATGGATGACACCGGCAAGATAGCCCGCAACGCTAAGGGGGCGTTCTACACCCCACGCGAAATTGTGGCGTACATGTGTCGTGAAGCGCTGCGCCAGTACTTGTATCGTGAACTTGGAAACGATAATGGCATCCATCAGGGTATTGATAAGTTGCTGGATACTTCTGATGGCAAGTGGGAGAGTGATAGTGCTCCCCGTAAGATTCTATGGAACTCAAATACCTCCATAGTGCTGCCACAGGCCATCGCAGCACTTGAACGAGTCCGAGTATTGGATCCAGCCTGTGGCTCGGGTGCATTTCCCATGGGAATGCTGCAGCTGTTGATGCGGTGCCGTGTTCGTCTGATGGGGAAGGCTGCCACAGCTAATAGCTACCAGCAGAAGTTGGAGATTCTACAGAACAACGTGTTTGGTGTTGATATCGAGCCGATGGCGGTGGAGATCGCTCGTTTGCGCGTCTGGCTGTCCATGATTGTGGAGCGAGAATCGATCGGACAAGTCGAGCCACTACCGAACTTGGACTTTAAGTTTGTCTGTGCTGATTCCTTGGTGCCATTGGCCAACGAAGATGTATCTGGTACTGATCAGGTTAGAGACATGACGATTGCCAACGTATCGTTGAAGAAAGGGATTCTAAATCAGGGTGCCTTCGATTTAGCCGATGAGAGTGAGTTGCTTGAACAACTGAAGAAGATTCGTTCACGCTACTTTGCCACCACCGATTCTGAGCGTAAGAGCGAATTAATGCACCAGTTTGAAGAGATCTCAAACCAGCTGGGCGGCGGTGTAGCCTCTTCAAGAGGTCGGCAAATTGCCGATTTTCATCCTCATTCGTCTACTGTGTCCGAGACCGGTCATGCACCGTTCTTCGACCCAGACCTTATGTTCGGCACCGATGCATTCGATGTGGTCATAGGCAACCCACCGTATGTTCAGCTGCAGAAAATGAAGAATCAGCGTATCGCATATGAATCGCTGGGATACCGGTCATACAACAAGACCGGCGATCTGTATGAGTTGTTTTACGAGCGCGGGTTGGAACTGTTGTCTGGCCATGGTGTGTTGAATTACATCACGTCGAACAAATGGATGCGTAACCGGTATGGCAAGGAGCTGCGTGAATACTTGGCTCGGAACGCGGAGCTGATTTCTCTCATCGATTTGGGTGCAGGGCGCTTCAGCAGTGCCACCGTCGACACGAACATCATGTTGCTTGCCAAAGGGCATTCGGACAGGGTGCTTCAAGCTGTGAAGTACGCGGATGACTCGTTGACTGACATTGCTGCATACGTCGAGAAGTACGCAACAACGATTCCGTTCAATCTCGTTAAAGGCAATACCGTATCGGATGTTAACAAGAAGATGCCAGACGGTGGACCATGGGTCATCCTCACTGACATGGAACGTGACATCAAGGCCAAAATGGAAGAGGTTGGCACTCCTCTTAAGCAGCTTGATGTGCGTATCAATTATGGTGTTAAGACTGGGCTGAATGATGCCTTCATCATCGATAAAGCAAAACGTGATGAACTGATTGCAGCTGACCCAAAGAGTGCCGAAATCATCCGTCCTGTGTTACGCGGACGTGATATTAAGCGCTATCATTACGAGTTCGCGGATCAGTACTTGATTACAACCCACAACGGTTATAAATCTGAGGGTATCGATATCCCTCGTATAGATGTGAACAAGTATCCGGCTATTAAAGAATGGTTGAGCTCGTTTGAACCGAAACTCTCTAAACGCGCTGATCAAGGAAATACCCCATATAATCTACGTGATTGCGCGTATATGGGCGATTTCTCGCAACCGAAAATCGTGTGGGGGGAAATTTCCGACAGAGCAAAGTTCGCATTTGACAAAGAAGGACAGTTCATAGCTCCTAATTCTGTGTTCATGTTACTCGGCAGTTCCCTGCCGGAATTGACGGCATATCTGAACTCTGATTTGGCGGAGTATGCCTTCTCCACCATGGGGACCACCACGGGAATGGGAACAGTTCGATGGCAGAAGCAGAAAGTAGAGCTTATTCCTGTCCCTCAATTTAACTCTCAGGTACGCGAGGCGCTTAAATCATTGATAGTGCAAATTGGTACCTGGTCAAGTTCCGATCAGAAGTGGAAAGATTGCCGTCAAGCAATCAACGATTGCATTTTTTCGTCGGTGGGATTAGACGATAAGGAACGTGACTTCATTAGACAGCAGGTAAAGTAATTGCCAAAGCAAGCGTTGCCGGAACGCACCGACAACGCTACCAACTGTCGTTACTTATTGCAATGCCAGGATTTCCTTGTTGCAGATTCCATAAAGGCCGAAAACCATGTCGTTTATCTGTTTCTCATACTCAAAGATTTCTTCACCTTGACCGTTCTGTATTGCTTGAGCCAGCGAGGCAACTCGAGTTCGCTCCTTCTCCGGCACGTTCTGCGGAATTGGTATCTGCTCCACAAAGACTGGCTTGTACTCCATATAGCCACCACTGCGAGTAACACCGACCTGATGTACGTACCAATCTGCTGCTTTAGAATTTAGGACGCCTAGCAGGAACCAGTCATCAGTGGCGATGAACGGAGAAGGCGCGCAAACAATAGCATCGTCCTTCACCATGGCGTATTGGGCTCGCAGGCATAAGTTACCCCACACTATTTTCGGTTGCGAGAAATCGCCCCTTTGCCTGCGGCATCTGTGACACTGGTAATTGTGATTTACGGTTATGTTCGGGTGAGTAGTGACAAGCAAACACTGGAGAATCAACGATTTGAAATTGAGCGTTTCACCTGTGTCGAAGGACTGAAAGTAGATGAATGGGTGGAGGAGACCATCAGCGGCACTAAAGCTCTAGACAAACGAAAACTGGGTCCACTATTGGATAGAGTAGGAGAAGGTGATCTTATCGTCTGTTCAGAGCTTTCACGTTTGGGACGTAGCCTGTTCATGATTATGGACGTGCTCGGGGAATGTATGAACAGAGGATGCCGGGTGTGGACTATCAAGGATGGTTACCGTTTGGGTGATGATATCCAGAGCAAGGTATTAGCGTTTGCATTCGGACTGTCAGCTGAGATCGAGCGCAACTTAATCAGTCAGCGAACCAAAGAGGCCTTGGCACGACGTCGAGCAGAGGGTGTGCGATTAGGGCGACCAGTGGGAAGCTTATCAGCAACAGTAAAGCTGTCAGGCTATGAGGCAGACATTCATGCCATGCTGGAGCAAGGCTGCACCAAGGCTGACATTGCCCGTAAATACCACGTTCACCGTTCTACCGTTGGTAGGTTCATTAATAACCATATGTCTGATTTATGACTACAATTTCGCGGAATGCTGCATCTCAAGGACTTTTAAATCTTTGAAATTGCAACATTCCGCGGGATTGACCACTCGTTGATCACTTCACGCGCTTGATGCCGAGAACGGCAACGGCGGCGATGATGGCCATCGCGATGGCGGTCGGGAACACGAAGTTGTAGGAGCCCAGAATCGTGACGATGCTGGAGGTAATTGCCACGCCAATGGCCTGCCGGCGCAGGTGGCGATGTTCATGGAATCCGGGGTCCTTGCCTGCGGTCTCCTTGTTCGGCAGCACATCCACGTTCAGCGCCTGGTCAACGGACAGATACATGCCGTAGCCGAAGGAAGAGATACCGCCGAAGAGGTACATGCCCATCGCGGTCGGGAAAATCCATGGCATGGCCAGACCCACGGCGAATACGACGCAGGCGACCATGATTGGGGCCTTGCGGCGGCCGAGGGCGTCGGCGATCGGCCGGAGATCAGAGAGGCAACCATCGAGGCGATCATCGTGAGCACGGAAATGACCTGAATGGCGGCGGCTTGGGTCTTGGACTGGCCGATGTGGTCTTGCAGGATATACAGCTGATAACTGAAGATCATCTGGTAGGCAACGATGAGGCAGGTGCGGCAGATGAAGGCGCGGTAGAAATCGCCGCAATCCTTCAGCGGCGGGGTAAGGGACTCAACAACGACCTTCCACAGCGGTTTGCCGGCATCCTTGTGTATGTTCTTGGAAGAGGGTTCACGCGGGGCGATAACCACGGCAAGCACGCCGGCGAGCAGTGCGCACAGGCCGGTGCACACGAAGTCGACTTCCATGTTGGTGATGAAGAGGGAGCCGATCAGCGTGCTGATGCCCTGGCCGATTACACCGCCGTCGCCGATGGCCGCGGAGACCGTGGCGCGGGATTCCTCTTCAACACGGTCGGAAATCAGTGCGTAGATCGGAGCCTGCACCATGTTGAGACCGATGAGGGCGAGCACATAGCAGATGCCAATAATCAGAGCGCTGGACGGGCGGCTCAGCGACCAGAAGCAGATGCCATACACGAAAGCGCCGGTGAAGATCCAAGGCGTGCGGCGGCCCCACTTGCTGGCGGTGCGGTCGGACAGAGCGCCGGCGAACAGGGCGATGAAAATGGAGACGATGGAGCCTGCGGAGTTGATGGCGCCGAGCACGGCGGTGGAGTTTTCGATGCCCAGATCGCGCAGACGTTGCGGAACCAGGATGGACATCGTGCCGTAGAAGGCGATGCCGGATAGGGCGGCGAAGGCCATGAAAGCCGCGGTATAGCGCCACTTGTTGGTTTTGGAGGACGGGCTCGGGGTCACGCTTGCAGTTGTCATGATTGCAGCTTTCCCTTCGTTGAGGGATTACATGAAGGGGATTACATGGAGAGGATTACGTGGAGGAATTACGGATTACTCGGATTGCATGTGGGTGCGTGCAGGGCCCTCTGTGTGGAAGGGCCCCGCACGAGGCGGTCATCAGCGGAGCTGAATCCAAGCGGACATATCTTGCGGAAGCAGGCCGTCCTCGGTGAGCGGGCCGGAGGTCAAGAGCACCTTGCCGGCGGGCAGCGCGGCCGGATCGGCGCCGAAGTTGGTGATCGAGGCCCAGCCATTGGCGCGCTTGTAGGCGATGGTGCCTCCAGTGAATCCGTTGGCACCGTCAGGTTTGCCAGAAGAACGGTCCTCGGGTAACCAAGCGAGGCTCAAATCGGTGGTTTGCAGCTCGTGGCGCAGCGCGAGAGCGCGGCGGTACAGGTTGAGCATGGAATCCGGGTCAGCGCTTTCCACGTCAACGGCGAAATCCTTGTACCACTTGGGCTGCGGCAGATGCGGCTCGGCGGCAGGGGTACCGTCGGCGCGAGTCGTAGGGGAGAAGCCGAAGGAGCCGTCGGTGCCAAACTCATCGGACGGGTCGGCAAGATTCGGCACATCCGCGCTGTTTCCACGGCAGCGGCACGCGGCAGCCGTCGCGGCCCTTGGTGGACGCGGCCTGCGAGGTGCGGTGGCCGGACGGGTCTTCCACGCGATCCCACGGAATATCCGCCACCTCGAACAGGCCGAGCTCTTCGCCCTGATAGACGTAGGCGGAACCGGGCAGCGCCATCTCCATAAGCACGGCGGCGCGGGCGCGCTTGGTGCCGAGCTTCTTGTCCAGCGGGTAGGTGGTGCCATCGCGCAGCACCCAGTCCTTGGCGAGCTGGTGGTATTCGCTGGTCGGCACCTGCGGCAGGCCGTAGCGGGTGGCGTGGTGGACCACATCGTGGTTGCTCATCACCCATGTGGCGGAGGAGCCGGAGCGTTCGGCGCTGGCGATACCCTCTTCGATGGCCTGGTGCATGGCGTCGCGAATCCAGTCCTTCTTGGCGAACTCGAAGTTGAAGATCTGTCCCAGATCGTCGGGACTGGCGTACAGGTACTGGCGGTTGGGTTGCACCCACGCCTCGGCCACGGCGAACGCCGGAGGATTGTACTCGTTGAAGACCTTGCGCCACTCGTGATAGATCTCATGCACTTCGTCGCGGTCGATTACCGGGTGCGTGCCGTCATCCGGCTGGTCGGACGTGCACCACAACACGTAGTCGTCGAGGTCGTCGCGGTCGAGATCCTTGGCCAAACCGTGGGCCACATCCACGCGGAAACCATCGGCACCGTGGTCGAGCCAGAAGCGCAGCGTGGTGAGGAAGTCGTCGCGTACCTCGCGGTTGTTCCAGTTCCAGTCGGGCTGCTCCTTGGTGAACATGTGCAGGTACCACTGGCCGTCGGGCACGCGGGTCCAGGCCGGGCCGCCGAAGTGGTTCTCCCAGTTGGTGGGCGGCTGGTCGCCGTTCGGGCCTTTGCCGTCGCGGAAGATGTAGCGGTCGCGTTCGGGGGAGCCGGGGGTGTCTGTTTCCACGGTGTCCCGGGCATTGCGAGGGCTTGATAAAGTCAACCCTGAGACTCGCGCCAAAGTGGAGGCGGCTGCCGAACGCCTGCATTTCTCGTTCTCGAAAACGGCATTCTCGCTGGCCAGCGGCAAATCCATGCGTGTGGCCGTGCTTATGCCCAACGAAATCAGCAGCTGGTTCAACGCGCATACCTTTGAAGGTATTTACGAGGTGCTTTCGCGCGAGGGGTATGACGTGGTGCCCTATGTGATGTGGGGCGACGCTGACCTTGAACGGTTTTTCCATACTCTGCCCGGCACGCAGAACATCGATGCCGTGTTCATCGTCTCGTTCGTGTTGGACGTCGCCAAACAACGTGTGCTGTCCTCTCTGACAGTACCGGTCGTCGGCATCAATACCCCCTCTACTGATGGGTTTGACGCTTCGGTGCGGATTGATGACATCGCCGCAATGCGTGGTGTGGTACGGCTGCTGCGCTCGTTCGGCCATGAAAGCGTGGCATACGTGGAGCAGCCGATGCAGCCTTCCCCTTTCGTATGCAGCGACTCGGTGCGCATGGAAGGTTTCCTCAGAGCAGTTGACGATCAGAGGTACGACGACGGGCATGTGCTGGTGATTCCTTCTGCGGAACAGGCGACGATGGGCAATGAGGCTGCCGCCGTCTCTGATATCGCGGCGCAACTTATCGGTTCCGATACACAACCCACCGGTATCTGTGTGGAGAATGACCGATGCGCGGTGCTGCTGCTCAAGGAACTGCGCCGGTTGGGGTGGCGTATCCCCGAAGAGGTTTCCCTGGTCGGCTTTGATGGTGAACCGCTGAGCGATGTGGCCGATTTGACCACGGTGCGTCAGGACCCATTGAGTGGCGGGCGGCTGGCTGCAAACAAGGCAATGGCTCTTATGCGGGGCGAGACGCTGGACGAGCCTCATACGGTTATGCCTACTTCGCTGCTGATGCGTGCCACCACTGCGCGCTTTGGCCGGTGAGCTGATGGGGCGCGTGGAACATCGGCTGCGAGTCTGAGGTCTGATGACTGGGTGTTTGCGGGGGCGGTTTCCGGGCTGCGGGCAATTTGTAGTGGCTGCGCTGTAGTCTGAACTGTTCTGCAAACGCGAAGGCATGCGCATGTCAGGCAATGGCATGCAAGAAAATGCAAGGAAAAGAGGCATACCATGGTCGACAGCCATGACGCGGAAACATACAGCGCGAAGGACTCGCGCCTGATTTGGATCGATTGCGAGATGACCGGACTTGACATCTTCGGCGGCGACGAACTCGTCGAGGTGTCCGTAGTTCCCACCGACTTTGACCTGAACGTGCTGGATGAGGG
>BABC01000091.1_pt1 | contig 11948 bp, 17 predicted proteins | sample 270348 | NCBI WGS metagenome assembly BABC01 (sample SAMD00036532, study PRJNA27871) | human gut metagenome | isolation source: feces from healthy human sample In-B, Infant, Male
ACGACGGCCCGTCGAATACCCGCGTTATAGCCGAACGAATTCACCGTGATGTCAAGTATGCAGGCGTGTATAGGGCACAGCTGATTAAAGAAGATGTCATTGAACAAACCAGCTTCGGATATGTTGACTTCAAGATTCCCTATTTGCGTGATTATCTAAAAGAGCACGCAGTCCACCATCAAATGAAGAAGGACATCGCTAAAGCTCAGGCGGAAAACTGAATATCCTAGAATTTTAGGGATTTATTTCCGTCTGTGACTGGTTCAATAGAAATCATGGGCATCCTTTGGAAAATCAGCAAATGGTACAACCGGTACCAGTTCTTCATGTGGGCTGCAGGAGCCGTCACCGCGATAGCCGCTCCCCTGGTCGGCTACGCCTCCTATTTTCTCGGCATGAACAATCAGCGTTTGGAAACGCTATCCGACAGTCCCGAATACGCGAACGACGTGACCGCGGCGAACGTCATCCAATGGTTGACCGGACAGACGCACAGCTACGGTTGGATTCTCGGCATCATCGCCATTATCGGAATCCTGCTCGTCATCTTCTGCATCACATTCACCATCATCGGCTGGATCGGCCGACGCACCGAAATCAGCGGCACCGACCAAACCAGCGAAATACAGGAAAAAGGCCGACGCAAAGCCGAGACGGAAGAACAATACGACGACTACGGGCAGCCAGCAGAATACTGATCACGCGCCTTGCCAGTGGTCTGCCGGTCGGCTCCGACCTCGAATACGCCGACGAAATCACCCTCGGCCGAGCCCTAGCCGGCCGGCGCGAAGCCTAAGGGAGGCCTCGTCTCTTCGGCGTGCCTACTGACTGATGAGGGGATATTTTTTTTTCTGAAACAAATTCGGACAATATACACAAACGTTCCGTATGCGGAATATTTGTGTCTAAGAGCGTTGCTTAGTAACGCCAAACGGAATCAATTGCACCACCGTTTGACTTCTGCCAGAGTGTGATTCCGTTCAGGTTCGTTGCGGTCCATTCACCGGTCGGTTCCGACTCAGCTTCACCGAACAGACTGTTCATACAGGATTGCTGGACTGAGCCGTCCATTCCGCCTTCCGCGACGTGCAGCCATACGCCGTCGTGATTCAGGGATCGTTTCCATGAGAACAGTCCGGGGGTCGGGTTGTTCTGTGGTGAGCAGCGCAGCCACGCTTCGTCAAGCTGTCCGGATAAATCGGATGGAGAGTTCATGGTTTCGGTCCATTCGCCTAGGGTCGGGTCTGTGGCTGGTTCCGTCGGTTTCGCGGGTTCCTCGGCGGGCTTTTCCTCGGTGGTGGTTTCCTTCTTGGGTTCGGGTGCTGGCTTCTTTTTCGTTTCCGTCTGTGTCTGCGTTTTCGGCGCGGTGGTATTCGGTCTGGCTGTTGGGGTTCCGCATGCTGTGGCGAGTAGGAGCAGTGGGATTGCGCTGATGGTTGCGATTGTTCTTCTGTTCATGGTCTGCTCCCGTCGTTGGTGCTGTTTTCTAGTTTAGCCGGAGCGTGGGTTTGGATGCATTTTCTAAAAAAATCTTATTTATTTTATGTAATCTACTTGTATATAACTTTCATCTAGTATAAAATACATACTGATGACAGGAACACAGCCCAACAACAAGGAGCAAAAAATGGAAGACATCAACACCAAGCGGATCGCGATCCTCGAACAACGAATCAACGAGCTCGAAACCCGCGTCAGCCAACTCGAAAACCCGAAGCCCGTCACCGGCGGCACCCTCAAACGCGCCATCGAAGCCCTCGCCGACAAGGTCGGACAAATGGGCGAGACATTCAGCAACGAGGGACGCAAGGGCCGCTACATCATCGGCCACGACGGCAAACGCCACCCCGTGTTCATCACAGCCAGCCGCAACCTCGGCTCCGACACCGGCAAGCCCATGGCCGGATGGCACTCCATCAACCCGCGCAACGCCGACACCAGCCGTTTCGACGCATACATCCTCTCCGTCGAGGACGAACTGCGCAAGCCCGTGTTCTTCATCTTCACGCCCGAGGAATTCCAAAGGCTCCTCGACTCGAAGAAGGCCGACAGCAAGGGGCTGCGCCACTTCTACATCAGCCGCGCCGAAGCCGGAATCGACAGGTTCGTAGACTGGCGCGACGGAGGCATGGACATGACCCAATACCGGGGCGCGTTCAACAAGCTCGAGTTCAACGCCTGATGGCATACGAAAAAAACGGGGGGCGTCCACCTGCTCGCGGATGGCCGCCCCCCGTTTTTGCACCGCTAATCATCGTTTCCCGGTGAGGAAATCATCCTCGACAACGAATCGGCCGTTTGCGCGGATTCGAGCAGCGTCTCCTCGCAATCCGCGAACTCCTCCAGCCGCTCCCAGAACAGGGCGAGCTTCGGATCCGTGTCAGGTTCCGGATCGTATTCGAGATCGATGTCCTGCTCGTCGGCTGCCTGCCTCTTGCATCCTTCGAACCATTCCGTCTCCGAAGACCACAATTCGTAGGCGCACCGGCGTGCCTCACGCGCCGCGGCGGCGTAGACGGCCAGGGCCTTCGCCAGTTCGGCGCGCTTGCGCCCGCTTGGTTTGAACAGCCGGTCGACCCTGTCCGCGAACCGGCGCCACTTCAGCTGATCCTCGAGGGAACCATCGTCGGGAATGCCGGCCATGTCGAACGCGCTCACTTTTCCTCCGATCGTCCGGCCTCAACGATGACGCTGGGCGTCAGGGTCTTGCTGTCCATTTTGTTTTTCCTTCTCCTTCGTTTTTTCGTCTTACTCGGATAGGCATTCGTATCGGATGGGCGCCAACACGCCGGCCCACCCCAACGCCTCGCTTAACAGGTCGTATGCGAGGAACCTCTCATACTCGTCGAGGCCCGGCGTCTCGTCGTACTGGTATTCGGAACCCGTCCAGCATCCGTGCAGATGCCAGTCCAGCGCGGTGAACCAGCGGCCGCACGAGCATTGCGATTTGAACGGGCGGTCCGGATCCTTCCGACCCGTATCCCGGTGAAGGATGAACGTAGAGAGTTCGCCGCTCATGCCGCTTGGTCGCCTTGCGTATGGTCGAGGATCCAACGGGCGATGCTTCGGGCGGTATCCTCCGGCACCTCCATGCGCATGGATGCGTTGCCGGTTTCGAAGTAGAAGCGGACGAGCCCGCGGCCCGCGAGCCGGTCGATCTCCAGCAGGCCGTCGTCATCCCCGGCCCGGCAGTATTCGCCCCTGTCGTCCGCCGCCTGTTCGCGCAGGTGTTCCGGGCAGATACGGGTCGGCGAGAATCTGCCGGCGCAGTTCGCCGCTGTCGGTGAAGGTCAAGGTCATGGCAGCAGTACTTTCCTCGATGCTTCCAGGAATGCGGACCATGTTCCGACACGACCGCGCGGCAGTCCGGTCTCATGTGATGGGAGCATGTGCAGCTTGCACCATGCGTCCCACCGGTCCGGTTCTGGAGCCAATTGGACGGACAGGATTATGGGAATATCACTCTGAACATCTCTCATGTTTTCGATCAAAGCCAGTTCGTCGTCAATGCCGGGATTCACGTGGTCGATGATCAGCACGGCATCGGATTCATTCAATACGGACATCGGATCTTCGACGGGAACAGTCCCTTCCATGGGCTCGTCGTAACCTCGGCGAACATACCCGTCATACAGGCACACGCGCGTGCCCGAAGCATCGAGAGCGGGAATCAGCGTATGAGTCAGCCACCAGGTCTTGCCGCACCCGACACCGCCGGTCACCAGTAGATTTCCGTCAACGGCGGGAGACCATGACACCTTGCCATCATCGGCCAATCCTATGGTGATAGCATTCATCAATTTGTTCCTTCCTTTGCATGGGCTTGTTGCCGTTGGTGTACCATCAACGTCTCCTGAAGTTCCTCGAATGCCGTCGATGATCTCCGGTTCCTTCTTCACCATGCGCAGCTCACCTCCATCCACACGAGCCTGTGCTCGTCCACAATCGTTTTGACGTCCTCCCGTGGTTGAAACCACGGGATTCCAGCATTTAGGATGTCATCGGATACGCCGTTGTTCGGTTTGTCGCATTTTCCGCAGCCGACGGACTATAGTCGGACGTATGGTCCCATGCGCATTCGGGCGGCCTGCCGCAGTGTGGACAGTCGGGCGTGTCCTTGACGGCGGCCACGGTCTTGCGCCAGTGCTCGTCGAAGTCGTCCGCCATCTCCTGCGCTTTGTCGCATGGGCGTAGCCCCTGTAGCAGTGGTTCGAGATTGCATGGGCTGGCATGGTGTACAGTGAAGCCCCAGCGTCGGTCATCGCCGGTCTCGATGATGCGGACGAACACCGGCCCGCCGCAGAACGGGCAGTCGGGCTCCGTCCGAAACGTCGTGGAACGGCCGATTTTTTCGAGGATGTCCGCGTTCTTCCTGTTTTTGATCTCTGTCAGCCATCCGCAGAGCGCTGAGTGCAAGTCCCTGTCCCAGTAGGATGTGCACCGGCATGTGACGGTGGGGAACGTCTGGCGTCCGATGCTTTTGCTTGACACGTGCGGACACTCCCCGCAGTTTGGGCATTCGAACGCCAGTATCCGTTCGTTCTCCTCCCCCTCCCTGCGGATGACGCCGTCGTGACAGTCGACGCATTGTTCGACGGTCGGAAACCATGCCCGCCCGTTCGGCAGGTCGTAGTAGTACCAGCGGAGGTCGCAACCGTTCTCGCACGCCAGCCCGACCGCATGGAATCCTATCAACGGCGTACGCCGGACGGATAGGGTCAGTCGGCTCTGGCAGTTCGGGCAGGGGGTCGCAAGTTCGATATGTTTGCTCACTTGTCCGTCTCCTTGGTGGCGTTCGCCCAGTCACAGGACATGCCGCTTCTGATATCTCCGCTTAATATCAGACATGTGACCTGTCGCCCGTCATGCAGGTTGATTCTGCATTCGCGAAGCCGGCTGTAATCGTAGCCCTTGCAATCGGTGATAGTCTCGCCCGACTGGGAGACCGATGTGTCGGACTTCGTCTCCTGTGTCGCTCCTTCCGCACTCTCGCATCCGGCGCACATCAGGCATGCGGGAATCAGTAGCATCGCCAGTAGTCTTTTCAAGTTCGTTTCCTGTCTCTTGAACATCATTTCTCCTTGACGTCGAAGATGCGGCGGAAGGCTGCTTCGGCTCGGTCGAAGGCGTTCCACATAGCCACCCATTTGGAGAAGTCAAGCATGGGTTCACTCCCGTTCCCGAACGATGGAAAAGGTCACTCCCGCGAACACGGCCAGTACGCAGAATGCGGCGACCCACTGTCCGTAGCGCACCAGAATGAACACCAACGGCAGTCCGCCGAGCAGAACGATGCCGCAGAGGATACTGCCCAGCGATGATTTCGACTGACCATCCATGGTAAGAATGTTGACGAACGCCATGAGCATCAACCAGTACAAGGCCCCCAGCACCATGCCCGCCGCCATCCAGTACATCCTTGGAGGCCACTGGATGGCGAAGGTGAACGAACCGGTGACAAGCCAGCCGACGAAACCCATAAGGAAATCCATAAAGCTGAGAGAGAACGGAATGGCTTCGGCTGTCACGGCGAGGAACATTCCTTCGAACACGTCATCGCCATACGGGAAGCCGGAGAACCATCGGCGTTTGACGACGAGTTTGACGGGCATGACAAGATAAGTCTCCACCATGACTCCGCATCCCATCGTCGCCAAGTCGTTCAGGGTGGCGTGTTCAATTGCCATCAGCATATGCTGAAACATCGGTCTGGTCCTTTCCTACCGGTTTGCTGTCCGTGTCATACAGGTCGAGCTTGGTGCCGTCCTTGGAGACGCGGATTCCGACCATCCGCTTGCGTCCGGCGTTGTCGGTAACTCCCGTTCCGCCAATAGGCGGCAGTAGGTGGCCGCCCATCCGAACGCGTCCATCCGTCCCTCCCGGTACCGGTCGGGGATGTCGTCTCCGATAGACCGTTCGGCCTCGCGGAGCTTGGTTTCGAACGTGTCAGCCAAGCGTTCCAATAGAATGGTCTCGTTCTGCTTGTTCATTTTTCCACTTTCCTCAGGTTTTCCCGTGTTCCGCCGTATCGTCCAAGAGCATGTTCTGACAGTGTTCGATTGTCCGCGTGTAGGCGTCGAATCCGTCGTATCCGTCGCTCAGACCTTCTTGGGCGCATTCCCATTCGCAGTCGGCTTGTGCTTTGAGCCAATCAATGACCTCGCCCAACGTTTCGCTTCGCACGCTCACTTGTCGTCCTCATTTCGTCGCTGTTGTCTGACCGTCTTGCGTTCCACCCATTCGTTCAGTTCCTCGTCCGTGATGCCGTTTTCTGTTTCGAGCAGCATCAACCAGCGTCGCACGTCCTCCACCGCGTCGGCAAGCCCATCCAGACGCTCCTCTTCGGTGCCGTAGCGCAGAATCTTGCTGACCGCTTTGATGAGCGCTGCGCACGCTCCGACCGGAGACGGGTGGTACGTGCGAATGTCACGTCCTTTGATGTCGTACATGTGTTCGAGCAGCCATAGGCAGATGAGCACGTCCGCCATCTCCTCGACCATGTGGGAGCGCGTCTCGTCCGTCAACCCGTCGCGCTTCCGGTCATTGTATGCTTCGATAAGCTCGGCGCACTCCTCCATGCAGACGATGCTCTGCTTGGTGACGCCGTAATGTTCGATGCTTTTAGAACACACTGCGTCAAAATATTCAGGACGTTTATAGACTTCCTCAATGGTCGGCTGCTTGTTCATTTTGTCATCTTTTCCTTTCGATTCTTCGGGTTCGACGAAGCCGTTGCGCCAGCATGGTTGCCGCATGCGCTTCGGTCAGATGCCGTTGGCTCGGCGAACATACGGGTCGGTTACAATTTGTCCGCCTTCCCAATCCACCAAATCGCATCTTCGAGCTTCCAGTACATGTCCGCATGATGGTCGCGCAGGAACCGCAGGTCGTCAGCATGCTGTTCGACCCATTCCGGGTGCGGGCGGGTGTCGTTCGTGCCTTGAACGGTCGGATAGGCGATTTTACATGCTCGCATCCAGTAGGGAGGTAGCAGTCCGTCCTTGGGTTTCCAGTCGGACGGTTCCGAATACCGTTCCTCTAACGTCAGGTAAGTGGACACCCATGCGGGCGATAGCCGAGGCCACACCTGCTCAAACAACAGCACACCCAGCACGACGCCCAGTAGCAGGCCGACACCATTACCTGTCGAAGGCTGGTCAGCAAGCTTGCACGCAGCCCACAAGCCGACGACCGGTAGCAGGAGGCTCACGGTCAGGTAGGGGACACACTTCCATGATTCACGCGAATCCTTCGCATGGTCGAACATGGTGAACGCCACGAAAAGAAATACGGACATCCCCACGCCGAAGAGCAACCCACACCACAGCGTGCGCATCACATCCTTCAGGAACGCTATCACGGCTGGCGTCAACAGCATCCGCCAACTGCCCGTCAACACAATGAGCAACACGAGGGCTGGCAATGCGGACAAGAATATCAGCAATCCCTTGCGAAAACCGCTCAACGTTCCTGCCCCGCAATCCAATCGAAACCCAATCTGGACGCAAGCCGCTTCTTTTCCACGTCCGACAAGGATTCAACAGCCAACCGCCGTCGGTTGGCGAGCCAACTCAGGCAATGCCAGCAGTCGATACGTTCCGAATCCGCGTCGCGCAGCCATTCAGCCAACCCGTCGTATGGCTCGAATGTTTCCGGCAGGGCCTGTCTCGTTAAGTGTGTAACTGGCGTTTTCATTGTTGTGTTCCCTCGCTTGGCCAGCGGTCGGCGAAGGTGATGGCAAAGGCGTTGAGCGCGGGCTTCCAGCGCGCGCTCCATCGTATCCGTCCCTTGCCGGTGGGGTCCAGCGAGCGGACGGTCAGGTACATGCACTTGAGCGCGGCCTGCTCGTCGGGGAAGTGGCCGCGGGCGCGGATGGAGCGCTTGAATCTCGCGTTGAGCGATTCGATGGCGTTGGTCGTGCAGATCACGCGCCGGATCTCCACGTCATAGTCCAGGAACGGTATGAACCGTTCCCACGCGTCCATCCACAGCCTGCGGATCGCGGGATATCTCGCCTCCCACTTGTCCAGCATCGCGTCGCGGGCCGCCGCCGCGGCGGCGGCGCTCGGCGCGGTGTAGATGGGTTTGACATCGCGTTTGATGGCGTCCCAGTCCTTCTTCGACGCGTAGCGGAACGTGTTGCGCAGCAGATGCACCACGCAGGTCTGCACGATGGCCAGAGGCCATACCGCGCCCACCGCGTCGGGCAGGCCTTTGAGCCCGTCGCAGATCAGGAAGAACACATCGTCCACGCCCCGGTTCTTCAGCTCGGTGAGCACCGACAGCCAATAGCGTGCGCCCTCCGCGGCGGGCGACGCCCAGATGCCCAGCACGTCGCGGTCGCCCTCCAGATCCACGCCAACGGCCACGTAGAACGCGCGGTTGGCGACCTGCCCGTCGCGCACCTTGACGACGGTCGCGTCGATGCACACGGCCGCGTACACACGATCCAGGGGACGCGAGCACCATTCGTCCTTCTCGGCCACGACCCGCTCGGTGATGCGACTGACGGTCTCCCTGGACACGTCCGCCCCGTAGATCTCCTGGAAGTGGGCGCTGATCTCGCCGGTGGTCAGGCCCCTGGCATACAGGGACAGCACCACCTCGTCCACCCCGGGCAGCCGCCGCTGCCGTTTCCTGACGACGACCGGCTCGAACGAGCCATCGCGGTCTCGCGGCACCTCGATCCTGACCGGACCTACCGAATCGGTGACCACGGTCTTGGCGGTGGTGCCGTTGCGCGTGTTCGCGGCCCTGCCGTCCTTGGATTTCTTGTGCTTGGCGCGGCCCAGGTGCTCGGTCATCTCCTCGTCCAGGGCCGTCTCCAGCACGCTTTTGGTGAACTGTTTGAGCAGTCCGTCGGGCCCTGTCAGGTCCAGTCCTTTTTCCTTGGCCATGCGCACGAATGTGAGCGCTGCCTCCCGCTCGGCGTTGCGTTTTTCCGCGTCCGGCTTCTTCGTCGGTGTCATGTTTCCCATTGTCCCAGCAGACATCGTCCACCAGCCTTTCCGACCGGCCACACGACCGGCCAGTTAAGGCCAGTTACACACTTCGAGAGACAGTCCCTTCCGGCACGTCGGACAACCATTGCAGGACTCCTTTTTTCTTGTGAATTTTCAACGTTTGCGCTTTCGTTGTTCGTTGTCGTGTTTGGTGTCCGTCTTGTCGCCTGTCTCTTTTCCGGCGAAGGCGAACACTATCGTGCAGATGAGGCACGTGATGAGGATGAGCGTGGTTCCTGGGTCGATTGCCATCAGGTTTGCTGCCTTGTTGTTTGATGTTTTCCGAGCATGATTGGATGCCTTTTACGAAATGTTTTATGTGGACTAACTCAGTATAACATGTTAGTTCATATGGTTCTCATAGTAAGGCTGCTCGAAATCTTCCTCGCTCATCTTGTATGCGCTGCTGTACGAGGAAATCCGCACATACGCGCGCGCCTTGGCGTAGGAGCCGATCTGGATGCGCTTGCCCTTGATCGGGTGTGGCGCGCGGGCGAAACGGAGCCTCGCGGTAGACTTGGCAAGAGAGGTGCAAACATACTATACTGAATACGTCCACATAGAGAATGAAAAGGAAACACCATGCAAAACCGGTCAACCCAAGCCAAACAACAACTCCGAGACCCACACACGGGCCAATTCGTCGACGAAGGAAAAACAGACAGCCTGCCGACCGGAAACAAAATCCAACAGGCCATCCAGCAACTCTCCCCCACCGACACCGAACCCGACTACACGCAGCTCCTCGCCGCAACCGACGCATTCAACGACCCCTACGAGGCGCGACACATCGAATTCGACATGCCCGACGGCACCACCATCAGCGGATACGCACTGGACGACGACCGCATCGACCGCAACAAGGTGCCCGCAGACTGGCACGCCTACTCCGTGATGGAAAGCGACAGCGACGAGGACGGCGAAACCACCTTGTCCATCGACCATGACGGCTACGTGAACCATCGCATGGACTTCATCACCACCGAAGACCTCGGCCAACGCATCGACAGCGGACAACTGGCCGAAATCCGCGGCGCCGACTGGGGTTTCACCGGCAACGACCTCGTGGACGATCTGGCCGAACAGTCCGATGACGACGACTTCGACCTCGACATCGAACTGGAGGAGAAGCGTCACGCGATGATGGACGATGCCATCCGCGACCAGATCTTCTTCAAACCAAACGAGGAGAACATGACCGCATTGAAGGCGGCCGCATGGCAGACCATCAGCCACGACGAACAGAACAAAGGCGAATCCGCGATCGGCGACCTACGTATCGTCCCTTCCTCCAACCCGACATTCCTGCACCTCGAAGACATGAGCGAGGAACGCTTGGAGGAAGCTCGGCTCAACGGTGGTTGGAAGCCCGACAGGGACAAGTACGTGCATTTCACCAAGGACGGCGATCTCGAGGGGCTCTCCTATGCGGAGGCGGACAAGCTGATCTGGGACAACCGGCAGCGCATCCTGCAAGCAGTCCGTGACGACGATTCCGCGAACTTCGGTACTGTCAACCTGCTGCACAACTGTTTCGACCGTGAACGGCAGGTGCGTGAACACGACTATAGGACCCCGGACGACAACCGATAGAAAGAAGTGGCAAGAAATATGGCAAACGCCATCAATGATATGGAACGCAAACTCAACGAGAACGAGACCCACGCCGATCCGAACGCGAAGACCGAGGACATGAGGCAGCAGCCACCATCGGTCAAACCGGCTGGCCGTCGCCGTCACCCTGTGAAAAAGACCCCAACGGTCAAGGTCGAGGCAAAGACCGATGTGGAAGATAAGGAAAAGGAGAGCAATTCCCTGTCGCGTCCGTTCGCGTGCATGCTTCCCGCCACCGTCGAAGAGTTCCTGCACGCCGCGATGATCCAGATCATGCAGGGGCTGGGAATTTTCGCGCTCATCGTCACGTTTATCCTGATTGGTCAGACCGCTTTGGCGGCGCTGACGTTGCTAAGCCTCATCGCGTTCCTCGGCTGGCGTTTCGCCACCTATGATTGGGTTCCCGTCGAGACCTTGCGCCGTTCAGTCGAATCCCAGTACGGGATCGCGGTGCTGAGCGTCATCGACTCCGATGACGTGAACATTCCGGTACGTCTCGTCCATGAGGGGCACCGGTATGTGATTTGGTATGCGAACGGACTCAATAGCCGAGTGAACACGACCAATCTGATTCCTTCGCGAGGCCGCATTGTTTTGACCAACTCGAATTATGAGGTTTTGCCCGCGATGGAGGTTGCTGCGTGACCCGTACCCTGTTCGTCGGAGACCTGCATGCGAAAGCCGACCTGCTGCCTTTGATCAGCCGGGTTGCACAACGCGAGACCGCCGGCCGCATGATCCTGCTGGGCGACATCTGCGACGATTGGAACGTGTCGAACAACGGTCTGATCCGATTCTTCGACACGTTCGCCTCCTGGTGCCGACGTGAAGCCGGTGAACGTGAGATGGTTCCGCTGCTCGGCAATCATGATGTGCCGTATTTTTTGAAGCAAGGCTCCTCCTCCTATGCGAGGGTTCGTGCAATAGCGCCCGGTTTCAAGCCTGGCGCACATCGCAAGGTGCATGAGCTGATGCAGGATATCCCGTTCCGACTGGCTTGGACGGACGGGAACGTTCTGGCCACACATGCCGGCCTCGCCTGCTCCTGGGGGCGCAGGCGGCTCGGTGTCGATTACATGAGCATGCCGGTCGAAGAGATAGCCGAACGTTTGAACCAGATGATTCTCCACCCGGCTTCGCTGGTGGTGCCCATGTCTGACATAGGTCCGGCGCGCTGCGGCGCGGGCACTCCCTCTCCCCTGTGGTGTGATCGTAGCGAGTTCGCCAAGGACGGTGACATGTGTCTGACGCAGGTGGTCGGGCATACGCCCGTGCCCACAGTGTTGCATGAGCATGATGCGTGGTTCTGCGACACGTTTTCCACGATGAGCG
>BABC01000165.1_pt1 | contig 11877 bp, 11 predicted proteins | sample 270348 | NCBI WGS metagenome assembly BABC01 (sample SAMD00036532, study PRJNA27871) | human gut metagenome | isolation source: feces from healthy human sample In-B, Infant, Male
CGCGATGTGGCGGTCGAGCATGGTCTGCAGGTCGGTCGACCACTCGTCGATGGTTTTCTCCAGATGGTCGGCGATAACCGTCATGCTTCGTTCCGGCTGCTGGTCGCTTCCCTTGAATCCGCTCATACTGCGGAAGCGGAGCGATAATCCGGTGATGTTCGAACATTGCAGACTGTTGTCGCCCACATTGATGTCGCCACCTGTGACGGTAAGGGAGAACGCACCGGCGTACGCCATTCCAGTTCTGTCCCGCTCATCTTCCCAAGGATTTTCAGAAGGATGAGGCAGAAGTCCGATGTTGAGTCCAGGCATCCGGCCCATGACGATGAGGGTGGCCCGATGGCCGTCGGATACCGTTTCCAACGAGGCGCGTGATTGCTTGAGGAAAGTGCCGGAGACACTGATCTTCACATCAATCGGCGCATCCGATGACATCCTGTAGACCAACAGGTCATCGGGCTCGCTGCACCATGCGTCGACATGAACGTTGGCATCACCCATCTGGAACGTTTCACCGGCGAGCGCCCTTGCAAGATCCAGTTGGCGTTTCATGCTCTCACGGCTGTCTGCAGGGGTCGAATACTGAATACGGGCCGTTCCGAATGGCTCGTAAATCTGCTCGTCTTTTTCCTGCAGGGTGGCTTCCTTGATGATTCGCGTGGCGGTGGTGTAATCGTCATGCAACGACGCCTGGCGTGCCTTGGCCACAATCTCCGGCGTCACCGGCGAGGTTTCCGCGTGTGGATATCCTGACCAAAGGGTGTCGTCGTTGAGATACAGCACGTCGGTTTCCGGTTCGGAGCACAGGACCGCTCCCATGCGTCCATTGCCGAAGGGAATGCCTTCTTCCCAGCACGAAGAGATTCCATCGAATGTGAGTTTCATGCGTAAAGTCTCCTTGGCAGATTTGCTTATTTGAGAATACTCTGGATATTGCGGTACTGTTCGTCGGTCAGCTGCACGGCGGGCTCATGGATGGACGTGTCGATTGGCAGTCCCTTCGCCTTGACCGCGCCCTTGATGGCGCTGATGAACAGGTCGGCAGTGTCGTACAGGCGCATCAGATAGGAAATGCGTTCAGCCGATTTGATGGCCGTGGCGTAATCACCGGACTGCCATGCATGATGCAGGCTGACGAAAGTCTCAACAAAGAAGGCAACCCAAGTTTCCATACCATCGTCAAGGCCGTCGATGCACTTGGAGACCGACTTGTCATCAAGCCCGCACCCGCCACGGCATGAGAGACTTCTATCATAGGCCTTAACGTCCGACTCGAGCACCCTTGCATCGGGTGCACGAAAACTTTCCGCAGAAATCGACCAGTTCAAGGTCGACTTGTCCCTTCCATCACGCCGGTAATCCTTAGACAAGTAGTTCAGCATGCAACGCCAGGTCAGGATCGTGGCCCATGCGCCCGCGGCACCATTAGAGACTCCGACGCTCTCATTCTGCACTTTCATGAGCGAGATTTGACATTATCAAAACACTTCATGAGGGAGATTTTGAGCCATACGCACATTTCATGAGGGAGATTCTCTGAACCACTACTACATGCCCAACGCGCTGCAGCAGGTCTGCAGAACACCGGTGACACGGACGGTATCAAAGCGAAGGGCGCGGTGGAAAACCAAACGCCGGACCTACCCCACTTCTCATCAAGAATCATTTGACAGATCTCTCAGATCTTGCGGCGAAGCCAATTGAATATATCCAATTCTCTAATTGGAGGGTGTTTTTATGTTACTTGTTAACTGTGGCAGTCATGCTGACTACCAGAATCTTTGTTACTTATCTTCGTAAATATTATTCTGATGCCGATGCTCTTGCTCGTTCCACATGGGATCAGCCTCTAGAACCCACACTGGAAAACGCTTCTACAAACAGCATGATCTTGTAAATCATTAATCTCATTTTTTTGAAAAATAGCAACAGTTATGTCTACTTCTTATGTCTATCTCTACGTCCAAGAATAGTATCTATTTTTCAGAGCACAGTGCCAGTATTTTCCAGTATGATCACTCAAGATTTCGGGAGATTATAATCTTATTATATTAGGAAAAGAATTATTATAATATCAGCTATGTCCATCAAGTTTTATCGTAACTTCATATTCTTGCCCCCACTCATATAGCGCCTTAAATACAGGATGAAGTTTTTCGGAAATCGGTGTCAGCATGTATTCCACATGTGGCGGTGTTTCAGGATACGCGATTTTATAATCGATGAAGGTAGTTGGGGCTCTAGAGGAAAACAACTATCCATAATGGATCTTCTTGGTATTGGTGCTTTCAGCAGAGAGCGAGAAGATGAAATTCGTGCTTATTTTGCTTCCTTATAACTATATTGGGAATGTCATTATTCACGAGGACCACAGAAAGCAGCGCCGGGGCCGACTGTCCGCCGCAGCTATGTTCGTCATTGCACCATCGCTCATCGCGTTCTTCATTTTCCAGCGTCAGTTCATCAGCAGCTTTATGATGTCCGGCATTAAATGATATCGAGTGCCTACGCGCCGACCAGTTCAAGCATCTGCGGAATGCTCTTCTTGCCGAACTCGACCCGTCGCGTGCCGCCGGCCTGCAGAACACGGGCTGATCCGCGCCTGACCGACCGACAAAAGCGAGCGGGGAGGTTCCGTGCCGATTGACGGCGCGCGCCTCCCCGTTCGCGTCGCACGGCCCTAGACTGGCCGGCGACGGCGCACGCCGGACGGGCGCGCAGAGAACGGACGCGCGGAACGGGCCCCGGATGATTGGAGGGGACATGGACAAGCCAGCGGATGGGCGCGGGAGCACCGGGCCAACGGACGGCATCAAGGCGGAGGGCGATGCCGGAAACGAACGCCACATTTGCAAAGCGAATCCGGCTACAACCGATGACATTGGGAAGAAACATGGCATGGAAGATGCATCGGAAAAATTTTTCCGGCGAGAAATCTGCTTTGGCACCGAAAGCAGCTACCAAATTCCTTAAGGCGAGTAGATGCTATGTGGTTTTGGGCAAGGCCAGACGTGTGTTATGGTGGCTGGGATTACTATTGCTTTCACCAGCACTTATTTTGTGGGCGGAATGGGGCACCAATGGCGATGATGATACTATAATCTGCAGAGTTCTAACGTTCTCTTCCTCTTCGTGCATGAATTTAACTACGGCAACTGAGTATGTACGTAGACTTACTTTAGTATTGATTATGGGGGTAGTCTGCTGGATTGCGGCGCTTGTCATCTTTGGCGTGCGTTCATATATGCGATCTACGTATCCGGAACTTCGTGATCATTCCCCTTCCGCCTCGCATGTCCTTGTGGGAATCATATCGTTTCTCGTGCTGGTTATGGTCTTTCCTGTTTTTGTGATAACGCTACTTTCCGCTCTAATGACTCTATGACGTTTTACCAGAGGCGCATTGCGTGGAATGGCTGAATCATTCCACGCAATGCGATCACAACCATGATTGATTAACGGTTCGGATTTTCAAGAGATTCAGCATAGGATAATGCCAATATACCAGCCTCCGCTTGACTCGGGAGTCGGTCTGCATGTGACGCAATGAGCAGTGCTTTTTTACTTCCGGATACGTTATCGAATATTCCAAGATCGATTCCATCAACGAGCTTTCGAAATGCGATGACCAGGTTGTCCGCACTTCCCTTGAACCGGGACTGATAGAACCGTTTAATTCGATTCGTCTCGCTTTGCGCGAACATGTCCCGCATAGCGGTGGACAAAGGCCTTTCGGAGGAATTGCTCTGCATGGACCGCGCCAGCAACCATGCATCACAGTCCGCGAGAACATCGCTGTAACCGAATCCCATACGGGCGTCTTGCTCGCCGAGATGAGTGTGCAGCCATGACGCCAGGTCCTCTTCCGGGGCATTCGCCAGGTAGCCTCCCCGGATCTGCAACAAATCCAGGGCCCATCCGCCCAGATCACCGAGACCTAGGACCGGCACCGCCGCCCACTCACTGTGAACCTGATACATTCCAACAGAGGAAAGACGCAATGCACAATCCTGCAGGCATCAGCTCCAAGCCACCCAATGATGCTCATTGACCTTGCGTAACTCCGGTACCTGCCCGTCACGAATGTCATGCGCATACGATCTTCGAACCGCAAAGGGTTCGGAATCCGACTTCCGCAGAGCATGCCTCCCCTTCGGATTCGCTGCAGGAATCGCATCCAAAAGCTCCTTCGTATAAGGGTGTATCGGATTGGAGAAGATCTCCTCTCGACTTCCGACTTCCACAATCACACCCAGATACATGATCATCAGCCGTGAGCACAGATGCTCCACAACACTGAGATCATGCGAGATGAACATGAAAGTCGTGCCTCGCCGCTCCTGCAGATCACTGAAAAGATTGATGATCTGCGCCTGCACGGATACATCCAGTGAAGCCACAGGTTCATCGGCCACCACGAAATCCGGCTTCAAACCCATCGCCCGAGCAATGCCGATACGCTGCCGCTGACCGCCCGAGAACTCATGCGGATATCGATCCAAGGCATCGGCATCCATGCCGCATAGCCGCAATACATCCGTCACCCGATCACGCACGTTCGTCTTGTCGGCGAGCCCATGCTCGAGCATCGGCTCGCCAATCGCCGTGATGATGGGTAGACGAGGATTCAGGGAACTATATGGATCCTGGAAGATGTACTGCATCTGCGGGCGCAGATCACGCAGACTATCGCGGTCCAGATCGAATATATTCCGTCCTCGAAACCTGACTTCCCCGCCAGTCTTGTTCTGCAGTCGGAGGACGGTCTGTCCCAAAGTCGTCTTACCCGAGCCTGATTCTCCCACCAAGCCCACTGCCTCTCCGGGAAATATCTCGAAACTGACGTCATTGACGCCACGCACTGTATGGGTAGTGCGAGAGAAGAAACCTTCTTGCGACACGAAGTATTTCTTAAGATGTTTGACCTCCACCAAAGGCTCATCCGGCTTCGTCAATACTGGCGGGCTTTCGCGGGAATCATTGCGCCCATGATTCCATTCTCCGTCCTCGGGCACCGGGGCATCATCGAGCACAGCCAAGGGATTCCCACCAGACAACGCCGAGAACCGAGGCGCCAGATCACGGACCGTGGGCAGGCGATGACGACGCTCGCCGATCATCGGACGAGTTTCCAGCAATGCCTTGGTATACGGATGCTGCGGATGGTCGAAGATACCATACACATCGCCGTGTTCCACGACCCTGCCCTCATACATCACCACAACGTAATCCGCCACTTCCGCAACCACGCCAAAATCATGCGTAATGAAGAGGATGGAAAGGCCTATCTCCTCCTTCAGTTTCAACAGCAGATGAATGATCTGAGCCTGGATGGTCACATCGAGCGCAGTCGTAGGTTCATCGGCAATCAGTAGTTTCGGCCCACAGCACAAAGCGATTGCAATCATCACACGCTGGGCCATGCCTCCCGATAATTCGTGCGGATACATGTTCATGACGCGCTCGGGATTCGGTAATCCCACACGCTTCAGCCATTGCACGGAACGCTTCCAGGCGGATTCCCTGGAAGCACCGCTATGCACCTGTATGGTCTCGCTAAGCTGCTTGCCTACGCGCAGCACCGGATTCAATGAATGCATGGGCTCTTGAAAGATCATGGAGATTCCTTCACCACGCAGCCGCTCAAGATTCTTATGGTTGAGCGATAACACGTCGTGACCATCAAAGGTGATGGTTCCACCCACAATTCGTCCAGGCTCATCCACCAGATCAATCGTGGACATGGCGGTGACGGATTTTCCGGAGCCGGACTCACCCACCAAGCACGTCACCGAACCATGAGAAACATCGAAGCTCACATCATTGACTGCATGGCGAACCTCTCCTCCTTCCAGAGGAAAGTCAACACACAGATCACGCACGCGCAGCAACGGCTCATGCGTATCCGAACCATTTCTCGTATCGTAAACAATAGCCATGTCTCACGCCCTCTCATTCTTCGGATCGTAGATGTCGCGTAGCCGATCACCCAGGACATTGATGGCCACCACCGTAACGAATACGGCGACCCCTGGCGGGATCCAAAGCCATGGACGTTTCTGAAAGTCCATGAGGTTGGAAGCCGCCGCCATCATATTTCCCCACGACGCATTCGGCGGCACGACTCCAAGACCCAGAAAGCTCAATGTGGATTCCATGAGAATGCCGCCGGCGACGCTTAACGTGGTCTGCACAATCAACAGCGGCAGTACATTGGGCAGCAGATGATGGAGCAGCCTCGACCTTGTGCTCAGGCCCAACGCCTCGGTGGCTTTCATATACAAACGCTCCCTTAATGAAAGCACTTCACCGCGGATCATGCGCGACATACCCGGCCAGCCGATAATCGACAACATGACCATCACCACATAGATGCGGGAACTCGCAGGAACCTTGAACTCCGAGAGCAATGCGGCCATGATGATCAATAAAGGCAAACTTGGAATCGACATCAGCAAATCCGCCATACGCATGATAACGGCATCGATCCATCCGCCAAAATAACCGGACGCAATGCCGATCGTGGCACCAAGCACCACAGAAAGGACCGTGGACGCCAATCCGATGGTCAAGGAAATACGACCGGCATACATCAATCGCGTAAGGATATCTCGCCCATAATCATCCGTGCCAAGCAGATGGTCCAGAGTAGGACCCTGTTCGGCATTGGGAACATCCAACTGGTTTTGCCCGTATGGACTGAATAAAGGCCCCAGAACACTGAGCACCAGTACGAGAACCAGCGTGGCGATGCTGACGGCCGCGGCACGTGTGTGCATCAACCGGACAAGATTGCGATACCATAACGGACGAACGCCAGAATTCTGCATCTTTCCCCCATTGACTGATCGCTGCGATCGTGATCGTGATTCACTGCGAAGTAGTTTCATGTCAATCCTGAACTTTCTGCGCCAACCGGACACGTGGATCCGCAGCGGCATACATGATGTCGGCCAGGAAATTGGCCAGGATCGTTAAAAACGACAGCAGAAGCGTACAAGTCATCAGCACCTCATAGTCGCGCGCGTTCAAGGCCGCCAGCTGAATGCTGCCGATACCCGGCCAATTGAATATCTGTTCGGTGATGATCGCGCCTGAGAACAATCCGGGAATCTCGAAGGCAAGCAGCGTGATAGCCGGCAACAAGGCGTTTCTCAACGCATGGCCGAAAACGACCGACCGCTCGGAGATGCCACGGGCGCGCGCACAACGGACAAAATCCATGCGCAGCACATCCAACATTCCGGAACGGAAATAGCGGGTCAACGAACCGGCTGAGAAGAACGCCAATAGTAGTGTCGGCATGATCATATGCCGCAATACCTCAAGAACATACGCGAAACCGGTGCTGTTCGACCCCGTATCGACCATGCCTCCGGTCGGCAGCCAACGAAGATCGACCGCAAAGAATTTGATAGCCAGCAGACCAATGAAAAAAGAAGGGAACGACAATGAGGCGAAGACGGCAACAGTGACCAGTTTATCGACCAGAGAGTATTGATGAGTCGCGGAGAACACACCAATGACCACGGCAACGGTCCACGCAATGACCACAGCGGCCAAAGCGACGATGAAGGAATTCATCATGTACGTCTTCAGGAGGCGCGTGACCGGCTCATTGTATTGCAACGACCATCCGAAGTCACCGTGAAAGACATTCTTCAGCCATATGAAGTAGCGGACGATGGTGGGCTGATCAAGTCCGTATAATGCTCGCAGCTCAGCCAGTCGGGCGGGTTTCAGCTTCCTGTTGCCCGAGAAGAAATCGCCGGGCATCAACGCAAAGAGGAAAAACACCAGGATGGAAAGCAGGAAAAGCATGAATACCATCTGGGCGAATCGTCGTAACGTATATCGCAACATGAACCGTATTTCCTTTCAGACATGGCCAACAATCACAGCGACGTATCCAAACACCGCAGAACGTTGTGGCCCCAAGCCAACCCACGCAAGGGGCCATGACGACGATGCATGCCGATCAGCGGTTATCCAACGCTTTGGACACGAAACGCAGCCGACCGCCTATTCGATCGAAAGCTTTGCGAGGACGAGCGCCGCATCGCTATTGCCGGTCGAATAGTTCTCAACACCCTTGACACGGGTGTTCCATGCCGCGATGGACTGCCGATAGCTCAATGGAATGGTGGGCGGATCATTGTTCAGAACCTTGTAAAGCTCCGCATAGATGGCCTTGCGTTTTGTCTTATCCTGAGTGGACAGCCCTTCCTGGGCGAGCTTGTCGGCTTCCTCATTGTGGTAGCCCGTGAGGTTGATGGACTTGTCGTGCGAGACGAATTCGGAAATCGCGTCGTTCGGATCCGACAAACCATTGGTGCGGAATCCGCCGATCAAATCCCAATCGCCGCCCTGCGTCCATCGTTCGACGATGGTGTCGCCATCGAGCACTTCAGGCTGGAAGTCAATGCCGATGGCTTTGTAGTTCTCCGTAGCAATCGGAATCGTCTCATCCGTGTCCTTGGAAGTCAGGTATCGGACGGTGAGCTTCTTGCCGTCCTTTTCGCGAATCCCGTCCGAGCCGGTCTTCCAACCAGCCTCGTCAAGCAGCTTACCCGCCTTGTCCGGATCGAACTTGTACTTGTTGACCCCCTTATCGGTGTACGACCATTGCGTAGGAGCGGCATACACGTTCGCCACCTGACCGAATCCCTTATACGCCACGTTGATGATCTGCTGACGGTTGAGACCATAGATCAACGCTTGACGGACTCGCTTATCGTTGAACGGGGCCTTGAGATTATTGATCCAGATTTCACTCATATCCGGCACCGTGCTTTCGCGTACACTGGCGAAGCCAAGCTGTTTCAGTGCGTCAAGATTATCCTTGTCCGGGCTGAAACCATCAAAGTCAGTCTCTCCGTTCTGGAAGTTAGACAGCGCCGTATCCTTGGAGGTGACCTTAAAAATCAGATTCCTGATTTTCGGCTCGCCGCCATAGTAGTATTTGTTGGCAACATACCGCACTTCCTGACCATCCACATATTTAGACAGCTTGTAGGGGCCGGCACCCAAAGGCTTGCCGTACAGATCCTTCAGATAATCAAGGTGTCCGCGCTGGTAGTCCTTGCCGTAATATGACTTCGACAGCACCTGGCCGCCAAGAACGCCCAATGTCAGCGGATTCACTTTCGTGGTCTCAATGGTGATAGTTCGCTCGTCGATCACCCGGATGCCGGAGATGGAATCGGCCTTGCCCGACTTGTACGCATCAACGCCTTTGATGCCGATGTCAGAGAAATCACTACCGCCCGAGTAAGCCGGATCATTGAACAGCGTCAGGCTGAAAGCCACATCATCTGCGGTCAGCGGCGACCCGTCCGAGAATTTCAGATTGTCGCGCAGATGGAAAGTGTACGTGAGCTGATCACTGGAGATATCCCATTTCTCGGCCAAGTCAGGAATATACTGTCCTGAATCATCAGTCACCACCAGACTTGCGAAAATCGGCTGTTGCGCGTTGCCATCCCAGCCATTGTCATTAAACCCCGGCAAAAACACACCGCTCGGCGAATTGATCGTGGCGATGAATGTGTCCTTACGACCATTGGCCTTGGCGGGGCTTTTACTTGGATCGCCCTTAACCACGACCTTGTTCAGGCTTCCGTCAACGGTGGTTTCCGTGGATGCCGCATTACTGCCGCCGCTCGTGCCGCCACAACCAGCTACCAACAGCAATGCTGCCGCCGCCGCGATCATAGCTACAAGATGCTTACGCATAATCCCTCCTTGCGTTGTACCAGGGATTCGTGTCACCGAAAGAATGTCAGTGCTCTTTCAATCCCCCGAACCGTGAATCCCTTACCTTGAGATACATCCACAATCCCTTTCTCGATGTATCTGTGCACAGTGTACGTAAGGCGGAAAGTAAACACTCGCTGTATGTACTCACCGTTTTTTATGGAAGGTCATCAGGATTCCTGATAGACAGGATTCCATGATGGTGATTTCGCAACGGGCTTCCCAACCCGTATCGCACGGCTCTGAAACGTCCGCAGAGCCGTGTTTACGCGCCGATCGATTCGAGCATCTGCGGGATGCTCTTCTTGCCGAACTCGACCCGCTGCGTGCCATCGGACCGTGTGATGACGATGCAGGGCACGCTCATCGCGCCATACTGGTCCCTAAGCTCAGGGAAGTGCGCAACATCGTAGGCCTCGGCGCGCACGGCCCGTATCGTCCTTCTTGTACTCGCCATCGACCACCGTCGATTTCAGCTTGCCGCCAGACAACGTGACCAACGCATCAATGAATCCCCGCAGTTCCGTGGATAGCGGCGTATCGTCCAGTTCCACCACACCACGCACCAGACCCGTGGCAGGCACATATCCTGCGAACACGAACACGCCGAATGTACCACTGTCAGCAGGCTTCCACGTTTCGGTCCGACCGGTGGCCCGATTCAGGATCGAAGCTTCACGTAAACCGCCTTGCCCAGCAGTGACGCCTTGCAACTCGACTTGGTAACGCACGTCGATTTTCGGATTGTTTTTGGCTGCTGCGGCCACCGTGGCGTCGCAAGTGAAGTCCTGCTCCCGCACGAGAACGGTGACTTTAAAGGCGTATGTGGTCAGGAACACGGATTCCTCGGCTGCTGCGAACCCTCCACCGACCACCAGTACTTCCTTGCCGGCAAAGAACTCGCCATCGCAGGTGGCGCAGTAGGCCACACCGCGACCAGCGTATTCGGACTCCCCTTCAAACCCTAGTTTGCAAACCCTAGTTTGCGTGGGTTGGCACCGGTGGCGATGAGAATTTCGTTATGCTTCCTGCTATTCCCCCCATGTGATTGCGGAGCAAGACAGGTTTTAGATTTGCGATTATGCGGCAAAGGATTGCAGATATGAGAAGACCCCGGGAGCCATCAGGCTCGACCGGGGTCCTCATATTTTAAGTTGGATGCGGCGGCGTGCTACTCTCCCACACCCTGTCGGGTGCAGTACCATCGCCGTGCCAGGCCTTAGCTTCCGGGTTCGGAATGGGACCGGGCGTCTCACCTGGGCCATGGCCGCCGCAAATCTTCTGTTGTACGGTCAGACGCTGGGGTCTGCCGGCTTGGTGGCGGCCTGGGAACCGGATGGTGGACGCGATGCGTTGGTTCGTCTTGTGTTCATCCCGTGCTCATTGTCGTGGGGGATGGTTCGCAGCAGGATGCTTGCGTTCCAACCGGGGTTGGATTGTTGTGTTGCCTTTCGTCCGTTAGTACCGGTCGGCTCCACCCCTCGCGGGGCTTCCACGTCCGGCCTATCAACCACGTGTTCTGCATGGGGACTTCAAGGACCCGTAGTCCTATGGAATGCTTATCTTGGAGCAGGCTTCCCGCTTAGATGCTTTCAGCGGTTATCCCTTCCGAACGTAGCCAACCGGCCGTGCCACTGGCGTGACAACCGGCATACCAGAGGTTCGTCCACCCAGGTCCTCTCGTACTATGGGCAGGCCTCCTCAACATTCCGACGAGCGCAGAGGATAGAGACCAAACTGTCTCACGACGTTCTGAACCCAGCTCGCGTGCCGCTTTAATCGGCGAACAGCCGAACCCTTGGGACCTGCTCCAGCCCCAGGATGCGACGAGCCGACATCGAGGTGCCAAACCATCCCGTCGATATGGACTCTTGGGAATGATCAGCCTGTTATCCCCGGGGTACCTTTTATCCGTTGAGCGATGCCGCGTCCGTACACCGGCACCGGATCACTAGTTCCGACTTTCGTCCCTGCTCGACCCGTCAGTCTCGCAGTCAAGCTCCCTTGTGCACTTACACTCGCCACCCGATTGCCAACCGGGCTGAGGGAACCTTTGAGCGCCTCCGTTACTCTTTGGGAGGCAACCGCCCCAGTTAAACTACCCGCCAGGCACTGTCCCTG
>BABC01000245.1_pt1 | contig 11552 bp, 6 predicted proteins | sample 270348 | NCBI WGS metagenome assembly BABC01 (sample SAMD00036532, study PRJNA27871) | human gut metagenome | isolation source: feces from healthy human sample In-B, Infant, Male
CGGGAGGCGGAAACTTGACTTGCTCCCGCGATCCGCAAATCCTGATTGATGATTGCCGGGCCGCCCGGAATGTTGGCGAGCGGCCCAGCCGTATGACATCTCAGACGAGACGCTTCCTGCCGCGCCAGATTCCCGCCACGCCGATCATCAGCATCGCCATTCCGGCGATTCCGCCACCGATCATCAGCCACTGACGATCCGTCGTGCCACCGGTCAGCGGCAACGAAGCCACCGCGATGTAGCGGTTGGTGAAGGTGACAGGCTCAGCACCACTCTGATCCTCGGAAGCCGAGTTACCGTTATCGTCAGACACCTTCTTCACGGATGATACGGAAGCTTCCCACTCGCCATCAGCGCTCTTTGCAACGGTCACCACGACTTCATACTTCGCCTTCGAATAGTGCATTGCGGAGGCAGAGCCTTCGTTTTCCGTCACATAGTACGTGTAGTCAGCTTCGCCCGCGTCGTAGGTGATGTTGCCGAACGCCGCAGTATGGCTATCGGCATCGGATTTCACCGACACCTCACATGATTGCTGGTTTTTGCATGCATCCGGCAAAGGCGTCCCGTCCGTTGTTTCCAACGTGAAGACGAACTCATCGAATGACGTCCATGCGCGCCCAACCAGATTCTTCTTCACTGAAACGAGGTTCTCCAACTTGACGTTCTTCAACGTGTTGGTGACGGTCGCATTCAGCGTTCCCGCATCAGCGCCGGAGGACCACACCATATTCTTGGTCAAATCCTGGTCGTCGCTATAAGTGACAGTGACGTCATAACGATCGTCGCCCGAGGTTTCCATCACGGAATACGTGTAGCCCGGTTGCAGGTTGTCAACCTCAGTGGTCCACTTATTTTCCGCGTTGAGAGTCAATGCGTTTCCAACGTTCTCAGCCGTTGCATCTTCAACACCGGTTGCCGTACGTTGAAGCTGGACCGTCACGGAATCGCTAGTATGCTTGTCGTTACCGTCCGACCACCGCTTGGTGATGTTGATCTTGCCAAGCTTGACATTTACGACTGGCTTGCCATAGTCAACGGTCTTTTGCGTACAAGTAGATTCCTGATCCCCGACTTTAGTGACGATACAATAGGTCAGGCTTGCATCCGTATTGGAATAGTAACCAACATGTTTACCTTCTTTGTTGGTGACAGTCTCCGACTTATCACTGGTACCATCATCAGCGACATTCGGATATGTTTGTTTATTCGCATAATCCGCATACGCTTGTGCGCTTGGCTTGACTTTGAATGACACCACATACGTATCAGCCGCTCCAGCTTCAACACCGTTAGTGAAATTTACCGTCAAGGTCTTAGTTGATTCAACATACGTAGCTGTATAGCTAGGTACGGCCTTGCCTTGAGGTGCAGTCACCGTCACTTGGTCAGTGACATCTCCCTCAGTTAAATCAACCGGATCGACCCATTGCGTCAATGTATCCGTGATGGAGTAGACCTTGACCTTTGATGTTGAGGTGATGCTGGAGTAAATCTGCTCGAATGCGTTTGTCAGATTTGCGGCAGTAGTGCCATCAAGCTCCTTACCCGTGACGGCCTTGGCGTCAGACGCAAGATTAGTCATCTTCTTAGCGTCTTTCGAGGTCTTCACCACATATAGTGCCGCTTCGCCGCGCTTGTTTGCCTCAGCTAAAGCAGCCTTATAGTTAAATTCATAGTCATCCGAACCACCCTGACCATATACGCCGTCAGTACGTTCACCATCCGGATTTATCTTCCAGCTATAGGTATCCTGCCACGTTGAGGCAGCCTCACACGCTTCTTGCGTTGTATATTTTGCCTCATACTGATTGTAATGATGGAAGCATCCTCCATACGAAGTTATGCGAAAGGTCGGGTCACCATCAGACAGGAAGATGATGTACTTCTTCACTCCTGCACGACCGGAAGAAAGACTATTGGCTTCCCTTAGGGCATCCTCCCAGTTGGTGCCACCATCAGGGGTGCCTTTGATGGCGGACGCAATGTCATTAGCTGAAGTAGTAAACTTCCCGCCTAGTTGTGCCGTAGCCTTGTCACTGAAGGTGACCACAGCCATCTGAGCCTGCAGTCTCGAATCAAGCTCAGAATTCGCCGTAGTCAGCAACTTTTCAGCGAGTGCCTTTGCGGCAGCCTGCGAATTTTTATCCCGCTCACCCTTCATACTGCCGGATTTATCCATTACCAGAATGACATCAGCCGGTGTAGCGGAAACGATTGGGGTTTCGGAGTTGTTCCCGGTCACGTTGAGATTCAACGTGTATTGATCACCGTCGCCCTCGGAAGAGGCGTCTTTGACTATCCACTTCGTGTGATCGGGGTCCGCAAGTGGCTTAATCGTGGGAACCGTTGCCGAATCCTTCGCAGTCAGTGTGGAGCCACTGGCGACACCACTTGCAGAAGCTTCGTTCGTGAACGAACCTTGAGCAGCTTCTGCTTCCGTCAATGTATGGGTCGCAGTGCATTGAATGGTCGCTGTAGGTGCCAAAGTCGCTGCCGGCAGAGAAGGCGTACAGGTCAAGGAGCCCTCATCGGCATTGGCATCCGTCAAAGTCACATTGCTCAGATTCTGCGTGCCGCTATTCGTAATGAGGAAGGAGTATGGGACCTTGTCACCCTCGGCATATGCGGCCTTGTACTGCTCGCTCTTCGTATTATGGTACTTGCTGAGCATGATGCCGCTGCTCGCTTTTACGGTCTTTACTTGGACACCGCGAATATAGTGCGGTTGCTTAGAAGCACCGGTAGCTGCAGAGAAACCCATCTTAACGGTGGCTGGCAGAGCGTAGTTCAACTCAACTTTGTCATAAATCGTTGTTTCGCCGACGATGACGGTAACCTTGGAGTATTCCGTCACGGTACCATCATCCTTCGTTTGCTGAGGAGAGATGATGATCCGAACTTTAACGCCATCAGTCCCTTCCTTATAGCTATTGCCGACCAGCGGCGCCGTGGTCGTCGTAAGTCCGTTATACGTTACTGCATCCGTCACTTTGCAGTAGCCCGTAGAGCCATTACCTGCACCACGCAGAACGACGCTATTCGGAGTTTGATCAGATAGATATTTCGTACAATCCGATCCGCCCACCCAATGCCGATCATTTGCGAAATTACCGTAAACATCCAATCCAAGACCGAGCACGCCCTCAGAGAGGCCATCGTGAGGATTACCGTCTCCACGGGTATTGGCGTATCCCAGACCTGCACCACTAGCGCCGGTTGTCGTCAGATTCTGATTGCCGTCAGCCAAGAAGAAACCTATACCATCAGCTTTCGAGCCTTTAGTCTGATATTGGTAGAAGGTGACGTCCAAGCCGAGAGAAGTATCAAGCTGGTGGTTAAACACCGCACCGCCGGTGGTACTGTTCTCATCTCCTGTCAGCTGGAGCAAACCATTCGATTGACCGTAGATTCCACGATCACCATTGGCTTTCCCTTTGGCCTCGCATCCCAGATCTCCGCCAGCCGTCAAGCATGCATCATTGAGAAGGGTCCATTCACTTCCAACGGTGGTACCCATAAACGACTCCGTCGCCAAGGTGCCGGCTTCCTCCTCCGCCACGGCGGTGGTGGCGGTGGCGTAGCCGACGCCACCGAGCATGGCTACCGCCGCAATTGCGGCAATGATTCGCTTGGCAAAACGCTCCTTTGACCCTGCCTGGTGTTCGCGTGCATCTCTCATATGCCTCGTCCCCTTACATAGCGCCTTCTTGTGGCGCTAGGCCTTTCCTCTCATGCCGGTATCGCGCGCATGGCATGTGCGCGGCTCGACACTGCTTCAAGCCTGAAAACTAAAGGAAAAGAAAGAGGACATCATACACCCTAAATGCGGGAAAGTCGGGGGATGTCATACCTCATAAATCGCGTCAGCATGGCATTAATCCATCGTTTTCGGTACCCGAACTTCCATCGTTGAATCTCCGATTTATTTACTTTCCGGCAACCTGATCACCCACCATCGACCGCCCGAAAACCAATCCACTCATGACCCGGTCAGCACAAGACAGCCGCCGAATAACCTATGGCACGTCGATCAGCCACGTTTTGGCCATTTGGCCGCATGCCTGCGGATATGCCACGGCTTTCTGCGCAACCACAACAGAACCAATCCGAGCAGCAATGTGATTACAGCGGCCACGATCGCAATCAACCGCGCATCCTTCGCCGCGTCCGATTCGTCGGGAATCACGTCGGGAATCGACGAGCGTACCGCGGAAACCAGCAGACGGTGGGTGTTCACGCCGTATGGCGTGCATGTCATCAGCGTCACGCGATCCTCGCCGGGCACGATCTTCAGCTTTGACGTATCGTTCGGTTCGATCACGGAAATGCGGTCCACCTGATAGCCGAGCGTATGACCCATCACGTCAAGATAGAAGTAGTCGCCAACGCGCATCTCGTCGAGCCGCGTGAACATGGTGGCGTTCACCAATCCGCGATGCCCGGTGATCACGGCATGCGTGTTCTTGCCACCGACCGGCAGGCTGCTGCCGTACAGATGCCCTGCGCCGGAGGCCAGCGCCGACTGCGACGTGCCGTGGTAGATTGGCAGATTCACCGAAATCTTAGGAATGCGAATGGTGCCCATCACTCCGCCACCGGAATCCAACAATCCCTGATATTCCTCGTCTTTGGAACTCGCACTGCCATCGTCATCGTCCGTCTCGTTGGCCCGCGAACCGCCCTGAACCGCAGCGAACGGATCCTTCGCCTCACCCAAAATCGGTTGCCCCGAAGCCGCAAGACGTTCGTTATACGACTTCGCGGCAGCGAACGCATCATCCGCCTGCGGATACGGCCAGCCCGCAATCGTTCGTGCGGATTGCGCCGACGTACGCGACAACTCCACTGCGGCACGGTACTGCAATGCCGCCGGAAACCCACCAATGCAGATTGCGGCGACGATCAGCAATGCACCAATCGCATACATCATGCGCATACTACGGCGATTCCTGCGGCGTTCACGCATCTCATCGGAAACGTCGATCACCTCATCAAACGCAGGCTGCCGCCAGCCCATTCCCGCCGTTTCCGATTCCATCAGATCCTCAGCACGCACCGTTTCGCACCGTGACTCCCGCATTAGCGACTCTCCGATCCCGCCAAATTCAGCCCGAACGCTGTTGACTGCAGCATTTCGGCAATCCCGCTACCTTTCGACGAACTGCCGCAATACACGCTCCAGTTCGTCGATGCGCAACGCCTGCCGTGCAATCAGCAGATCACGCTCATTGATGGCCAGCTGAGCTCTCGCCAGCTGCGACAGCCCCTCCTCGGAATCGCCGGCATTCGGCGACCCCCATTCCGATTGCGTAAGATTGCCGTGTTCCAATATCCGCAAATCATCGGCATCGAGCGCATACGGACCCGTCCGCTTACCGGACTTCGCCTCCTTATCTTGCCGCCGTTTCCATCTGGCGATGCAACGTTCCACGCGCTTGTACCCGATAAGTTTCGGATCAAGACCTGCCTCGCGGAAGATAGCCGCAGGCGACTCCCCCGCACGGTAACGGCACATGCATTCGACACGGAATTGGTCGGTATAGCGAATATGGGATGCACTGACGCTTTTGACCGCGGGCAGACTGGCCAGATAGGAGCGTTCCTTGGCAGTGAACTTACCGTCGATCATCATTGCCGCCCCTGCTCGAGCGTCATCGTACGGCCCGGCATCATCGCAAGCCCTGCAAGATCGCCTGTAAATTGCATGTGGGCAGAAAAGAAGCCCCCCCCCCAGCGAAAGTATTTTCATATGGCGACCCCTCATATAACTGCGATACGCCGAATCGTATCGGGGGGATTTGTTCCGATACCCTCCCTACGACCCCCGCATAATATTCTCGCCGCTCTCAACATTCACGGCACCGCACCTTGCTTACAGCGGAACGAATCAATGCGGGCAAACCCCACGAAAAACGAGTCACACGGCTGAAACCCGCAACACTCGGGCACAACGGTCAAGACACGCCAACCGAAGCCTGCGGCATCACGCCAAACACACGCTCCATACACCCCCTTATCTTCAATGGTTTCGCAAGCCACACAACACGTGACACACATGAGAAAGGAGGAAAATGGCGGGGTACACTCCCCTGAGTCGTATTACTCCACCGACTTCAACGAACTGACCGGTTCGATCCGGTCAAGCACCGGATTCACGAACAGTTGCACCAACAGCGCAAACGCCATGGTCGCCGCCGCCGCAATCACGTAACTCATCGGCTTGACCTCCACCTCGAAATACAATGCCGGCATATTCAGCGCAGCCGTGAGCAGACCACCGACCCATCGACCTATCGGCAAACCGATCACCACTCCCATGGCCGTCAGAATCATCATCTCTCGATTCACATACCGATGCACTTCACGATCGAAGAATCCCAGCACTTTTAACGTGGCCATCTCGCGCACGCGTTCCGACACATTCGTATTGGCAAGCGTGAACAGCACCACAAGTGCCAGCCCGCCCGCAAGCGCAACGATCAAGGCGACCACCGCGCCCATGAGGTCAAATTTGAAGCTGGCGGCCATGTCCGCGCAGCACACCGCCTTCGAGCCACTCCGTTTGTCCGATTCTCCAGAATCGGACAACTGCGCCCCGGTTTTGACGTCCTGACTGTCCGATTCTCCAGAATCAGCCATCCGTGCCTCGGATTCACCACCCTGTTTGTCCGATTCACCAGAATCGGACATTCGCAACGTGGTTTCGACTGCTTTACTGTCCGATTCTCCAGAATCGGACATTCCGAAGAACTTGCGCACACCATCCCATCCGGACGTGACCGGCTTGAGCGTAACCATCTCACCCAGTTCATCCAGATGCCCCTCGGGCACCACCACAAGTTGGATGCCCTCGCTTCCCTCATCGTTCGCCAGATCACCGGATTCGACACGTATGTCCATGGTCGAAGTCGTACGCCCGTCCGCTCGCAACTTCGCCCGCATTGCATCCGCATCGGTATCGTTCGCAACGACCATCACATCGTATCGGTAGATATCGCGATACTGTTTGACGCCAAGTTCCGCCACGGTGTCGTTGATCGCGAGCCCGCATATGATCAACGCCGTGCATCCGGCAACGCCTCCGACCGTCATGACCAGGCGCGACTTGAAACGGAAGATATTGCGCGCAGTAACCTTGCTTAGGAATCCCAGACGACTCCAAATCGGCGTAATCCGCTCCAATAGAATGCGCGAACCTGCGCGCGGGGCTTTCGGACGCATCAAGCCGGCGGGCGTCTGCCGCATCTCTTCGACGCACGCGTAGATCGTCGCACCGAGTACGCCGACCACGAACAGCGCGATACCAAGCGATCCATACAGCCAGTCATACTCGAATCGCACGCCCGGCAGCACATACATGCCTTGTATCACAATCAGCAAAAACGCTGGAATGCCAAGGAATCCAAGCAATAGCCCAAGGCCGCCGCCAATCAGGCAGGCAAGCAGTGCGAATAGCATGTAGCGCGCGGCGACCTGCAATCGTCCGTAACCGAGGCCGATGTAGGTGCCGATAAGACCACGGTCCTCTTCGACCATGCGCGCCATGGCGGTCAGGCTCATCATCACCGCGACCAGTAGGAACACGACCGGGAATGCGTTGCCGATGGATCGGATCGAACTCAGGTCGGATTTGAGCGCACTGTATCCGCCGAGGGATGAACGATCCTGCACGTACCAGCGCACGTTCGGCACGCTGCTTTCGAGCTCATCTTCCTTATCTTGGAAGGTTTGTTCGGCACTGTTCCTCTGCTCGTCCAATTGCGATTGCGCCGCGTCCAACTGCGCCTTGGCTTCTTGGAGCTGCGGACTGCTGGAGATCACTGTTTCACGCATGGTTTCACGGGTGGATTCGTCCATGGTCGCGCCTGTGCCCAGCATTGCGCTTTGCTGTGCCACAATCTGATCGATCTGTTGATTGAATTGACTGCGATTCTCGTCTATCTGTTTCTGCGCATCCGCGAATTGCCGATTGGCTTTGTCTCGCGCTTCGTCGATTTTCTTCTGTCCCGCATCGATGAGTTCCTGCCGTCGTGCTTTCTGACGATTGGTTTTCGTTTTGCCTTTGATGCGGTTCATGACTTTGCCGACGATGGTTTCATAGGATTCGTCGAACGTGCTTTCGTCTGCCGCACCGTCGACCAGCAGAGTGACCGACGTATAGATGGTTCCGGTCACGCCATCGGATGGTGCGAAAAACGTGTAGTCGCTCGTCGCAGTCGAACGGTACGAGGTCATGGCCGAATATCCGTCAGGATTGCTCAGGTTCTGAGGATCAAGCACCACGCCCACGATTCGCAGCTCCGTCGGGAATTCCGGCGTCTGTTCATCCGACACCCCTGAAGTGTCCGATTCTCCAGAATCGGACATCTGGGAACCGGATGTACCTGCCTGATTGTCCGATTCTGGAGAATCGGACACTTGGGATGCTTCAGGTGTGACGGTGATGCGGTCGCCGATCGTATGGCCGGAATCCTTGATGAATTGCTTGGTGACTGCGACCTCACCGGATTTGGTCGGCATGCGACCTTCCTGCAGGTATGGCTGGTCGATGCCGTTCGTGCCGATTTCCTGCATGGTTACGGACTTGTCGCCGCCCACATCGATGGTTACGCTTTGCGAGCGCTCGGCCTGCACCTTCCGTACGCCAGTGACCCGTCGCAACGCGGTGACATCGGCATCGCTCAGCCCAGCCGTCGATAACACCTGAATATCATGCATGCCCTGGGCGTCGAAGAACCGGTCCGACGCGAGGAACGCATCGCGACATCCCGCGTAGATGCCGGTGAGTACGGCCACGCCGAGCAGGGTAATCATGGCGATCGAGACGAATCGCTTCCACGATCGCAGCCACATGCGAATCATGTCTTTGACGAACGCCATTGTGCTCCTCCAGACGCGTGCCCCTTAAGAAAAACCTACTTCTTATTGAACACTACGAAACTGGAGAACATATGTCTGTGACACGCATCAACACGCATGAAACAGAGGTTGCGCCAGAGCGAGCGCAACCCCTGTAGCCGGCACCCTCGTCACAAGGGTACATGTATATGGCCCGACCGCGGAGGCTAAATCCGCATCAGCCCTTCACCGCACCGGCCATGATGCCGGAAACCAGTTGCTTGCCGGCGACAGCGAAGAGAAGGATGAGCGGGAAGGTGGTGAGCACCACGCCGGCCATCACGATGGTGTAGTCGGTGAAGTACGCGCCCTTCAGGGTTGCCGCGGCAACGGTGAGCATGCTGTTCTTGTTCGGGCCGAGAATAAGCATGGGCCAGAAGTAGTTGGTCCACTGCGCGATGAACGTGAACAGGAACAGCATCGCGGCCGCCGGCCGGGCTGCGGGCACCGCCACGGAGATGAAGGTGCGGAACATGGAACAGCCGTCCACGCGCGCCGCTTCGATCAGCTCGTAAGGCAGGGCGTCCTGCAGGTATTGCGTCATCCAGAACACGCCGAACGCACTGACCAGACCCGGAATGATCACGGCCCAGATCGAACCGAACAATCCGGCCTTGTTGGCCATGATGTACAGCGGTACGATGCTCAGCTGCTGTGGGATGGTCATGGTGCCGATCACGATGGTGAACAGCACGCCACGGCCGCGGAACCGCAGTTTGGAAAATGAGTAGCCTGCCAGCGTGGAGAAGAACACCGTCGATACCGACGTGACGATTGCCACGAACAGGGTGCCACTCAACGCCTGCCAGAATTTCATGGCGCCGAATGCGCGCGAGATGTTCTTGATCAGTCCGCTGCCGAAAATCAGCGCCTGCACGCCGTACTGCGTGCTGGAGCTGCTTTGCGACGCAATCGAAAGCGCCACATACAGCGGGAACACGAAAATCAGGATCGTCACGACGAGAATCGCATACGTGCCCCACCCCGCGCGGCGGCCTTCGCTGGTCACTTCCAACGTCTTACGACGGCGTTGTTTCGCTGCGGAACGGGCCACGCCCTTGCCGTACATCTGCTCAAGTGCCGGAGTGCCCAGATCGCGCTTGTTGCCTTCGTTGGTGATATCGGTCATCTTGGGTCACTTCCTTTCGGCGGCGTCGGTCGAAGCGGCCGTTGCCGAGGCTGCACGACGGGCCTCGACTCCCGATCGCTTCGCCAGCTCATATTCGGCTTCCTGCCGTGCGTTGAGTTCGGCCAGTTTGATTTTGTCGATCTTCGGCTGTCCGCCCGAGGCGAGTCGTTGCGTCAGCCAGAAGTTCAGCACGGCCAACAGCACGATGATCAGGAACAGGATCCACGCCACGGCCGCCGCGCGACCTAGGTTCGGCTGCCCGATCGTGACCTTGTTGAAGCCCATATCCCACAGGTACAGCGAGAGCGTGAGGTACTGCCGGTTCGGTCCGCCGTACCCGGAAGTGCCGTTGTGGAACATCTGTGGCTCGTCGAAGATCTGCAGGCCGCCGATGGTGGAGGTGATGATCACGAAGATCAATGTGGGCCGCAGCATCGGCAACACCACCGAACGGAAGGTGCGCCATTTGCCGGCGCCATCGACTACGGCCGCCTCGAGTACGTCGTTCGGGATGGCCTGCATGGCGGCGAGGAAGATCAGCGTGTTATAGCCGGTCCAGCGGAAGTTCACGATGGTGGCGATGGCCACATGCGACCAGAAGGTGTTGCCATGCCACATGATGGGGTTCAGTCCGATATCGGTCAGTAGCACGTTGATGGCCCCCATCTTGTCGGAGAAGATCTGCGAGAAGATGATGCCAGCCGCGCTCGGTGCCACGATGTATGGCAACAGCACTCCCATGCGCCAGAAGGTTTTCGCTTTGAGATTCGCGTTGAGGATCCATGCCAGGAACAGCGCCAGAATGATTTGCGGAACCGAGCTGAGGATGAAGATGGAGAAGGAATTGCGCAGCGCGTCCCAGAAGGATTGCTGGTGCAGTACCCAGTTGAAGTTGGCCCAGATGCTGGGCTCGTCGCTATTGCAGGTTGCGCCGCAGATGGCTACGCCGCCATCGCCGGTCAGGGTGTTGTATTGGCGCGTTGCGATATATACGGTGAACAGCAGCGGGAACAGGCCCACCACTGCGAACAGCAGGAAGAACGGGGCGATATAGAGGTATGGAGACGCCTTCCATTCAAACTGTCCTAGCCGGGTGCGCCATGGGGTCGGCTGCTTGGTTGATCGTGACATGATTGCTCCTAGTTCACGTCGTTGTGATTGCAGAAGATGCCGGTTGCGTTGAGTGCGATGCGCTCAGAAGAAAGGACCCGACCCGGCCTATGGATGATGGGTTTCGGCCGGGACCGGGTCCTTCACGGGATGTCTGTCAGCTTAGGGCCTTCACGTCTTCCAACCACTGCTTCCAAGCCTGGTCAGGAGTTTGTTCCTGGGTCGCATCGACGCGATTCAGGGCGTCGACCATCTTGGTCTGAATGTCGAAGTACTGGCTGCCCTTGTACGGGACGATGTCGTAGGCCTTCGCTCGGTTGGCGAAGATCTTACCCGTCGGAGCATCGTTCAGGTAGGTGTCGGTCTTGCTGGACACATCGGAGGAGGCCTGCGCACCTTCGGAGCTCGGATA
>BABC01000341.1_pt1 | contig 11478 bp, 10 predicted proteins | sample 270348 | NCBI WGS metagenome assembly BABC01 (sample SAMD00036532, study PRJNA27871) | human gut metagenome | isolation source: feces from healthy human sample In-B, Infant, Male
GAGCCCGCCTCGAACGATGCCTCCGCATCGAATGCACGACATGATGGCCGATTTGCCTCCGCTGTTGCTGGGGACCTACACTCCCAAGGATGACGCCAAAGGACGCAGGGCGTTACCTGCGAAATTCCGCAGCCAGCTCGGTCCGGGCATGGTGATGGCACGAGGGCAGGAACGCTGCGTCTATCTGCTGCCGCAGATGGAATTCCGTCGCATCGCCATGCAGATTCAGCGCACTTCGATGGGCAACAAGGCCGCGCGTGAGTACCTGCGTGTGTTCCTATCCGGCGCCGTCGATCAGGATCCGGACAAACAGGGCCGCGTTCTGGTGCCGCAAATGCTTCGCGATTACGCGAATCTCGGCAGCGACATCGTGGTGATCGGCGTGGGAACCCGAGCGGAGATTTGGAACAGGCAGGCATGGGAGGAATATCTGGCCGACAAGGAACAGGGATATTCCGATATTGCCGATGACGTATTACCGGCGGTGGAATTCTGATGACAGATGTGACGACGATTCATCAACCAGTACTGCTACGCGAATGCGTGGATTTGGTCGCACCGGCATTGGCGAAGCCGGGAGCAGTCGCAGTGGATTGCACGCTCGGCCTTGCGGGACATTCCACGGCGTTTCTCAAGGCGAGTCCCGAGGCTCGGCTGATCGGCATCGACCGGGATGTCGAGGCGTTGGCACTCGCCACCAGGCGCATGGAACAGGAAGGGCTGGCGGAACGTTTCATTCCGGTGCATGCCGCCTTCGACGAGTTCGCGCATGTGCTTGAAGATCGAAACATCGACGTGGTGGATGCGGTGTTCATGGATCTGGGCCTTTCCAGCCTGCAGATCGACGAGACGGAACGCGGATTCTCCTATTCCCATGACGCGCCGCTCGACATGCGCATGGACGTGACGCAACCACTGACCGCCAGGCAGGTCCTGTCCGAATATTCGTTCGCCGATCTGGTACGCATCTTCCGCACCTACGGCGAGGAGCGCTTTTCCAAGCAGATCGCACGGGAGATCGTGCGCAGACGTGAGACGGAACCGTTGACCACTTCGGGGCAGCTCAATCGGCTTGTCGACGAAGTGGTGCCGCAGGCCCATCGACCTGCCGGCAATCCAGCCAAGCGCGTGTTCCAAGCGTTGCGTATCGAAGTCAACGGCGAGCTGGACAAACTCGCCGGCACCCTGCCTCAGATCGCCAACCATCTTGCGGTCGGAGGCCGCTTGGTGGTGGAGTCGTACCACTCGTTGGAGGACAAGACGGTGAAAACCTTCATGGCCCAAGGGCTTAAGGCCGATGTTCCAGCGGATATGCCGGTGATTCCTCCCGATATGCAGCCATTCTTCAAGGAACTGACCCGAGGGGCCATCAAGGCCGACGAAACGGAGATTGCCATGAATCCGCGTTCGGCATCCGTCCGATTGAGGGCCGTGGAACTGATCAGACCGATTCCCGATCGATGGCGCAAACGCTTCGATCGGGGTAACGATTACCGCACCATGACAAGACAAGGAAGGAGGGGCTGATATGGAGGCACCACGTACCATCTCATCGAATGCAGCGCCTGCAGGTCGCAGGAACAAAAGCGAGATCGCGGGCACCACCCGTCCCGAATTGCACGTCATCAAGGGGAATCGTACGGATGAATCGCGCGTCAGGCGCGGTTTCGAACAACTCCTCACCTGGACGCGCACGCGCAGAACCCCGTTGCTACATCTGGTCGTCGCCGTGGTGTTCCTGGTGGTATGCCTGCTGGGATCATTGACATTGCGCACCCAGATGGTGCAGAACTCCTTTGAAGCCAATCAGATTGAAACGAACATCACTCGCCTCTCCCAAGACGTCGAAGACGACCAGGCCAAGCTCGACGAGCTTGAAGCATCCCTGCCGGACAAGGCGGAGCAGATGGGCATGGTGCCGCAGAAAGGGGCATTGACCATCGATCTCAACGGATACAAGGCGAGCGGGGACGACGCTCAGTGAAGTTCGTCAGACGCGTCTACGCGATATTCCACAGGAACCTGTTGACGAAGACCATGGCCATCGGCGTCATATTGGCGGTTTTGGCCTGCGCATGCCTGATCCAGCTGACCAATGTGCAATTGGTCAACGGCAAGGACATGGCACAGGCCGCCGCGCAAAGCCGCACCATCACGGTGACGCTGAAGGCTCGGCGTGGCAAGATCCTCGACACCAACGGGTCGATTCTGGCGCAGAGCGTGGAACGCTACACCATTATCGGAAATCCCGAGGAGGCGCAGGCCTTCATACCGACCACCTGCACGAAACAGACCGGTGACAACTGCCATCAGATCGATGGCAAACCGGTCGGCGCCACGGGTGCAGCCGCCGTGGCACGTCTGCTGGCGCCGGTGCTCGGCATGGACGCGACCGAACTCGGAGCCCAATTGTCGGGAACCGGCCAGTATGCCGTATTGAAAAAGGACGTGACGCCTGCGGTCAAGCGTAAGATCAGCAAACTGAATCTGGGCGGTATCGTCTATGCCGAGCTGAGCAACGAGCGCATCTATTCCAACGGCACCCTGATGGGCGCGTTGCTGGGTGGGGTCAACGATGACGGCGAGGGTGTGGCCGGCATCGAACAGATGGAAAACAAGACGCTCACCGGCAAGGATGGCTACCAGGTCTACCAGCGGGGCAACAGCGGTGTCGAGATTCCGGGGACCATGACCGAATCCCAGGATGCCGTCAATGGTTCGGACATCACCCTCACCATCGACCATGACGTGCAGTGGTACGTCGAAAAGGTGCTCAAGGAGGGCCGGGAGAAATACCAGTCCGCTTGGGGAGTCGCCATGGTTCAGGACATCGAGACCGGCGATATCCTGGCGCTTGCCGACAGCGATGAGGTTCAGGCAGGCGGTGATCAGGCCAAGCTCGGTGTGTCGAGGGCCGTCAGCGAGACCTTTGAACCGGGATCGATCGGCAAGGTGTTCGCCATGTCGGGCATGCTGCAGCTCGGGTTGCATCAGATGACCGATAAGTTTACCGTTCCCGACAACTACACGGTGGACGGTCAGACCTACAAGGATGCCACTACGCATGGCGCCGAGCATTGGACCCTCGCAGGCATTCTCGAACAATCATCCAACGTGGGCATGGTCATGGCCGGTGACAAGATGAGCAATGAGCAGCGCTACGAGTTCATCAGCAAATTCGGCATCGGGCAGGATACCGGTCTGGGGTTGCCCGGNNCGANNGNTNCGNNTNCNNCNGGGGCNGNTNGNCNTGNCANTNCCGGCGAACGAATGGGATCAACGAACGCGCAACACGGTGCTGTTCGGCCAAGGCTATACGGTGAACGTCATGCAGATCACGAATGCCGTGGCGGTGATCGCAAACAAGGGAGTGAAGAAACCGCAGCGCATCATCAAGTCGGTTTCGGATGCCGAAGGGCATACACAGGAAAAGCAGGCGAAGGGGGAGGCCACCCGCGTGCTTGACGAACAAGTGGCGTCTCAGATGATGAACGCCATGGAATCCGCGGCCGATCACTACTCCTCGTTCGTGAAGGTCGACGGATATCGTATGGCGGCCAAGTCGGGTACGGCCGAAGTCGCCGGCTCCGACGGCAGGTTGTCGTCGATCATCAGCGATTATTCCGCGATCATTCCCGCCGATAATCCACGGTACGTGATTACAGTGGTGCTCAAAGACCCGCAGGGAAGCTTCGGCGGCCTGACCGCCGGCCCGCTGACCGCGGAAATCGGTGAATTCCTTATGCAGAAATATGAGGTGCCGGCCTCCAGTCCGCGCACTGATGCTATTGCAGTGAATTGGTGATTGGCGGCCGAAGAAAGGCAGGGAGACGTCAGCAATGAGCGCGGTAAGCGAATCCATGAACCGGCGAATGACTTTGGGGCATCTTGCCAGCCAATACGGTTTTGACCTTGACCCGTCATTCGCCTCCGCAGTGACGGTGACCTCGCTTGCGGACGATATCGACTCGATACGCCCCGGCGCGTTGTTCGTGCCGGGTGCCGATGTCGACGTTCGGCAGCTGGTGCAGGCGCAGCAACTGGGGGCATACGGCGCAATCGTGCCGCATGCGATGCGCGGTGAGATCCAAGATCTTCAGATTCCCCTGATCTACGCCGAACCGACGGCTCAGCAATTGGGCAAACTGGCCTGTGATATCGCGGGGGCGCCGTCCGATGTCCTGGCCGTATTCGCCATCATAGGCAGCGATAGGGAGTCGGTCGAGGCCGATGTGAAGGATCTCGCCGATTTCCTGCATATGCTCGGCAACCCCGTGGGCGTGATCAGCGCCGCCAACTCGCAATCCCTGGAACGATTCCTCGATTTGCACTATCCGTTGTCCATCTTGGATGTGCAACGTACCTTGGCGGTATGCGCCGAAGACGGTGCCGCCGCAGTGATTCTCGCGTTGGACGAGCGGACGTTGCGTAAGCAGGCGTTGCAGTCGGTCAGCATCGACGTACTTGGTGTCGATGATGCCAGAGTCAGCGAAGCGCAACTGTCGCGGGACGTGGCGGGCTTCGGCGGTGCGATCGGCAAGCAGACGCATGTGGCCGCGCGTACGCAGGAGTCCGATCTGCTGGCATCGCAGGCCGCGATGGCATACGAGCAGGTCGATGGCAGGGCGTTGTCGCTGTCGATCGCCATGGTTCTGGCGGCCGGCGTACGTAAAGCGAACATCAAGAGCGCGCTACGCGTGTCAAGGGACCTGAACTGACCACAACCGAACGAAATCGGAACGAATAAGAGGAGACGAACCAGTGAACAGCAACCCGACCATGATGCCGATGGGCCTTGCCGAAATCGAGCAGGCCGTCCATGGACGGCTGGTGGCAGCGGAGGGGATCGCGTCGAACGGGGCCATGGCGACCAGCGCATGCAGCGATTCCCGTCAGGTCCGTGAAGGCTCGGTGTTCGTGGCCATCGCCGGCGAGCGCGTGGACGGTCACGACTTCGTATCGAAGGTCGGTGCACAGGGGGCCGTTGCAGCGTTGGTCGATCATGAGGTGGCCGATGCGGGCGTGCCGCAGATTGTGGTTGACGATACGGTTCGCGCGCTGGGTGAGTTGGCTAAGCATAATCTGGAACGCCGTCGTGCGATAGGTTCGCCGTTTACCGTGATTGGCATCACCGGTTCCGTGGGCAAGACCACCACCAAGGATCTGATGGCATCGTTGCTGTCGGCCATGGGTGAGACGGTGGCTCCGGTCGGTTCGTTCAACAATGAGATCGGTTTGCCGTTGACTGCGTTGAAGGTCAATGCGGGCACGCGTTTTCTCGTGGCGGAGATGGGTGCCAACCATGTGGGCGAGATTGCCAATCTTACGAGTCTGGTGCCGCCGGACATTGCCGTGGTGCTGAAGGTCGGCGTGGCGCATCTGGGGGAATTCGGCTCGGCGGAGCGCATTGCGCAGGCGAAATCCGAAATCGTCAAGGGCTTGGTGCCGGGCGGAGTGACCGTTTTGAATGCCAATGACGAGCATGTCGCGGCCATGAGTGGCATCGCTCCGGGTGAGGTGCTGTGGTTCGGTCTGCCGCAGCGGCGGACTCCCGATCGCATGGTCGCCGCCGAGAACGTACGTTGTGATGAGCTTGATCACCCGTCTTTCGAACTCAGGGATGCCGAGGGCGAGTGCGCCAAGGTCAATCTGGGGATTTGCGGAATGCATAATGTGATGAATGCTCTTGCCGCCGCCACCGTGGCGCATAGGTTGGGCATGCCTCTGGACAGGATCGCCGCTGGATTGGCGGATGTCAAGCGCATCAGCCCGCACCGCATGGCCGTGTCCGCCATTGTCAAGCCGGAGGCGAGGTTTACGCTGATCGATGACTCCTTCAACGCCAATCCTGATTCCATGAAAGCCGGCTTGGATGGTCTGATTCGCTGGCATGCCAACGATGAGCGACAGCCGTTCCGCATTGCGGTGCTGGGTGCCATGCTTGAACTCGGTTCCGATGAGCGTGCGTTGCACGAGCAGGTGGGATCATATGCCGTGCAGGGCGGCGTCGACGCGCTGATCGCCGTCGGCAGCCGTGGTGACGATGCGCTTGACGCCTTGGCCGAAGCCATGGCGCAGGGTGGAAAGCAGGTCGGTGATGTGCGTTGTGCGGTGGATTGGGCCCATGACATCGATCAGGCGGACGCACTGGTGTCCCGACTGGCGACCGAGCATGCGGGTACAGTGGTGTTGCTCAAGGGATCTCACGCCTCGGGGCTGAGCGCTCTGGCGGAACGTTGGCAGCCATTCGCCGCGGAATAGAACGATATGCAGAAACTGGTATTAGCCATCGGCTACTTGACTGGAACGGAGAGCATCAGGTGATTTCGCTCATCATTGGAATCTTGGTGTCACTGGTCGTGACGATTGTGGGCACCCCGCTGCTGATACGCCTAGTGCATAAGCTCAATTACGGACAGTACATTCGTCAGGACGGACCGCAGTCGCATCTGGTCAAGCGCGGCACGCCGACATTGGGCGGTGTGGTCATCAACTTGGCCATCGTGTTGGGATGGGGCGCGTCGGCGTTGTACCGCTTCCTTCATCAGAACGAGATGCCGTCCTGGTCGGCGGTGTTGGTGCTGTTCGCCATGCTGTCGATGGGCATGCTCGGATTCATCGATGACTTCGCCAAGGTGAGTAAGAAGCAGAGCGAGGGCCTGACCGTGCGGGGCAAGTTCATCGGTCAGTTCATTCTTGCCACCGTCTACGCGGTGCTTGCGCTGATTCTGCCCACCAAGTCCGGTTTCCCGAGCGCGCAGGCGGGCGTCAGCTTCATCGAAAGCCCGTTTTTCAGCTTTGAGTTCGCCGGTCGTGTGGTGGCCATCGTGCTGTTCGTGATTTGGGTGAACTTCCTCATGACCGCATGGACGAACGCCGTTAATCTGACGGATGGTCTGGACGGTCTGGCCGCCGGCTCGTCGATGATCGCCTTCGTCGGTTACGCGGTCGTGGCCTTCTGGGAGTTCTACCATCTGAAGGGTTCCGGGCATGAGGGGTTCACCTATGCGGTTTCCGATCCGCTTGACCTGACCATCATCGCCTCCTGTGCGGCCGTGGCCTGTCTCGGCTTCCTGTGGTACAACTCGAATCCCGCGTCCATCTTCATGGGCGATACCGGATCCCTGGCCCTCGGCGGTTTGTTCGCGGCCTTGTCCGTCGCCACGCATACTGAGGTCCTTGCCGTCGTCATGGGCGGTCTGTTCGTGCTTGAAGCCATGTCCGACGTCATTCAGGTCGGATACTTCAAGATGACGCATAAGCGTGTATTCAAGATGGCGCCGATTCATCACCATTTCGAGTTGAAGGGGTGGCCGGAAGTCAAGGTCGTGGTCCGTTTCTGGATGATCGAGTTGCTGTTCGTACTCATCGCGCTGGTGCTGTTCTACGGCGACTGGGTCACGCGCTCCGGTCTATGGCTGAGCTGAGACGTCTTTAGGGAATGGCAGATGGCATACGTCGATACGGCATGTGCCATGTTGGAAAATGGATAAGGGTGGTTGACATGGATGTGAACGGTAAGACCGTGATCGTGGCGGGTCTGGGTATTTCGGGCCGAAGCATGATGCAGGTACTGAAGCCAAGGGCTGGCAAGGTCATCGGCGTGGATGAAAAGCAGCCCGATGCCGACCTGCACTCCTTCGACCAGATCGATTGGGACGACGTGGATCTGGTGATGACCTCTCCGGTGTTCAATCCACGTACGCCGTTCATCCTTGAGGCGCAGCGCCGTGGCATCCCCGTGATGAGCGAGGTGGAGCTGGCATGGCAACTGCGTGTGAACGCCGATTCCACCGGCGAACCTGCACGTTGGATCGGCATCACCGGAACCAATGGCAAGACCTCCACCACGGAAATGACTTCCGAGATGCTTACCGCCTGCGGACTCACCGCACCGGCCGTCGGTAACATCGGCAAGGCGGTCTCACATGCCGCGGTCGATCCCGCCAATGACGTGCTATGCGTTGAATTGAGCTCCTTCCAACTGCATTTCACGGATTCGCTCGCATTGGATGGTGCGGCCATCACCAACATCGCCGATGATCATCTTGACTGGCATGGAGGCATTGACAACTACACGGCCGATAAGGCGAAGGTGTTCCATCGTGCCAGCAAGGCACTGGTCTACAATGCCGACGACATTCGTGTCACCGAATTGGCCGAACGGGCCGAAACGGCGGAGGGTTGCCGCCGTATCGGATTTACGTTGCATGAGCCGGAGGCGGGCCAGATCGGCATCGTCGACGGTTGGATCGTCGATATGAGCGGCGTTGCCGGCGGCGAACCGGACCAGCCCGTGAAAGTGGCCAAAATCGCCGACTTCACGCATCTGACCGAGCCGGATGGCACGGTATATCCGCATCTGCTTGCGGACGCGCTGACCGCGCTGGCGCTGGCATTGGGATTGGGCGTCGACAAAGGCACGGCCATCGCCGCGTTGCAGCGGTTCACGCCGGGTGGCCATCGGATTCAGACCGTCGCCACGGCCCACGAGTCCGATGGCGGCATCATTCGTTTCGTCGATGATTCCAAAGCTACGAATGCGCATGCGGCCAAGGCCTCGCTGAACAGTTTCGCCGACAAGTCCGTGGTGTGGATCGCCGGTGGTCTTGCCAAGGGAAGCCGTTTCGAACGGCTTGTAGCCGATCAGGCGCACACCATCAAGGCGGCCGTCATCATCGGCGAGGACCAGCAGCCGATGCTTGATGCCTTCAAGGCCAGCGCCCCGCAGATTCCATTGACCGTCATCGATCCGGCGGATAAGTCCACCGTCATGGCCAGGGCCGTGAACGCGGCCGGCGCATATGCCGAATCGGGCGATGTGGTGCTTATGGCTCCGGCTTGCGCATCCATGGACCAGTTCGTATCGTATGCCGATCGCGGTAACCAGTTCGCAGACGAGGCACGACGATGGGTGAGCGAGCATGGCGAAGCCTAAAGCGAGCCGTATCGTATCATCATCGGCGACCGATGCCGTTGCCCGAACCGCACGATCCACATCCCGCAATGAGGATAAGACGGCGCGACGGCCTGAGGATTTTCACGCATTCGTCGGGGTGCGGAGCCTGTTCAACCCTCTATGGTGTTTCCATGGATTCCGGCTGTCGGTGATTATCCTCACGTTGTTCGGCGTGATCATGGTGTTCTCGAGTTCGTCGGTGAACATGATTGCCAACGGCTTGTCACCGTGGGCTCAAGCCCTGAAGCAGGGCGGATTCTGCGTGGTCGGGTTTGCCGTCGCCCTGCTGACGATGATGGTTCCCGCTTCGGTGTATCGCAAGATCAGTTTCATCATGCTGTGCGGGGCGATGATGCTGCAGGCGTTGACGCTCACTCCGCTCGGCGTGGAGGTCAACGGCAACAAGGGTTGGATCGGCATCAAGAACGTGTTCACCATACAGCCTGCGGAAATCGTCAAGCTGGCATTGTGCGTCTGGATGCCCTGCGAGCTGATCCGCGCACGTAAACGGCTTCGCAAGGAGGGTTTCCTCAAGGCGTATGGGAAGCTGGGCCTAGGATATCTGTTGAGCTTGGGGCTGGTAATGTCCGGCAAGGATCTCGGCACCTGCATGATTTTGCTTGCCATCGGTGCGGTCGCATTGATTCTCGGGGATTTTCCCGGCAAATGGCTGGCCTTGATCGGCGCCTCGGGCGTGCTGCTCGTCGGTGGACTCGTGTTGAGCAGTCCGAACCGAATGGGGCGCATCCTGGCTACATACCAGACGTGTTCGGCCTCCGACCTGCAAGGCGTGTGCTATCAGGCGGTGCATGGCAAATATGCCATCGCATCGGGCGGTCTTCTCGGGGTGGGCATCGGCAATTCCGGAGAGAAATGGGGTTATCTGCCCGAGGCGCACAACGATTTTATTTTCGCCATCATCGGTGAGGAGACAGGGTTCATCGGGGCTTCGATGGTCATACTCCTGTTCGTGGTGCTCGGCTGGTGCATGCTTGTGGTGGCACTGCAGGCACGGAACCGGTACGTGACGATGGTGCTGGCATGCATCACCGTGTGGATCGTAGGGCAGGCCATCGTCAACATCGGTGTCGTAATCGGTCTGTTCCCCGTCATGGGCGTGCCCATGCCGTTTGTCTCGGCGGGTGGTTCGTCGCTGATCATGTGTCTGGGTGCCGCGGGCATTGCCGTCAGCATGATGAAGGAACAGCCGCAGATCAAGGCGGAGACGGCCAAGGCCTGAACGGCAAAACGTAGATACTGTAATCATCTGCATGTCGATGGGTGAGCCGTGCTGTCAAGCGCCGTGCCGTGGGCTAAGCTCATACACTATGAGCACTCGGAAGCATATCGTTCTGGCTGGCGGCGGCACCGCCGGCCATGTCAATCCACTTCTCGCCGTGGCCCAGGTGATTCGTTCCCTGGAACCTGATGCGGATATCGCGGTCGTGGGCACTGCAGTCGGACTTGAGCATAATCTGGTGCCGCAGGCCGGTTTCCAGCTGGAAACGATCGAGAAAGTGCCGTTCCCACGCAAGCCCAACATGGCCGCATTGAAATTCCCCGCCCAGTGGAGGCGTGAGACCGCAAAGGTGCGTGACATCCTCACCCGGCATGAAGCCCAGGTCGTGGTGGGCTTCGGCGGCTACACATCGGCTCCGGTATATGCCGCCGCACACAACATGGGTATTCCGATCGCCATGCACGAGCAGAATGCGCGTGCCGGTATGGCCAACAGACTGGGCGCACGGTGGGCCGATATGATCGGTTCCGCTTACGCGGATACCGGTCTGAAGCCCCGCAAGGGCGTGTCCGTCGAGCGTGTGGGACTGCCGTTGCGTCCGGCCATCGCACGGCTCGCTTCGGATCTTGGACATGATCGTGTCGCAGTCAGGCGTGAGGCGGCCGCACAGCTTGGCATCGATCCGGAACGTCCGCTGGTCGTGGTGACAGGCGGCTCCTTGGGTGCGGTGAACGTGAATCGTGCGGTGGCCGGTTCGGCCAAGGAGCTACTGCGGCATGCGCAGGTGATTCACCTGACCGGAAAAGGCAAAAGCGAAGAAGTGCGCTCCCTGGTATCGGTGAACGCGGGGGAGCATGTGCTTGGCGAGCTCGGAGCCGATCATGTTGGCGAGGGTGACTATCGTGTCGCCGAGTATCTGGAACGGATCGATCTGGCGTTTGCCTGCGCTGATCTGGTTATCTGCCGTTCCGGTGCGGGCACCGTTTCGGAATTGACGGCTTTGGGTCTGCCCGCCATCTATGTGCCGCTGCCGATTGGCAATGGCGAGCAACGCTTCAACGCGCAGCCGGTGGTGGATGCGCATGGGGGACTGATGGTCGCCGATGGTGAATTCAACGTGGATTGGGTCAGGCGTCATGTGCCGCAACTGCTCGCCGATTCCGAAACGCTTGCCGAATATGGTCGCAACGCTTGGAACTATGGCATTCGTGATGCGGCCGAGGTCATGGCCGAGCGGGTGCTGGCGCTCATCGGGCGGCAAACGGCGTGACCGGCCAAC
>BABC01000174.1_pt1 | contig 11379 bp, 9 predicted proteins | sample 270348 | NCBI WGS metagenome assembly BABC01 (sample SAMD00036532, study PRJNA27871) | human gut metagenome | isolation source: feces from healthy human sample In-B, Infant, Male
ACAGTCCTGCGATCGGCGCGCCTTTCCGGTAATGCGTCTCCTTGGCAATCGCGTCGCACCGCTCCAGCTAGGTACCGGGTCAACTGGCGTAGTACTCCGCGTTGAGCAGGGGCACCAATGATGTTGCGGCGCAGGAACCCGACCGCGTTCTCCACTCTGCCCTTCTCATTGCCCGAGTTCGGATTGCAGAACCTGGTCTCCAGCCCGGTAATGCTCCACGAACAGTTCGAACACCTTGACGATGCTGACCCTGTCCCACGCGACCCGGTGACCGGCGCCGGTGGCGTTGTCGAGCACCAGCGTCAGGGGGACCGCGCCTATGTGCTCGAACACCGTGCGCAGTCCCGCGCACACGCATTCCGCGTTCTCCCCGGGCAGGGCCACGCAGTAGCGCATGTTCGAATACGGGAACGTCACGACCAGGCAATGCACGTCGACCCGGTCCCCGCCGACCACGGCCCGCGCCATGCCGAAATCGACCTGCGCCTCGCCCGGATGCCACTCGAGCTCCAGATACCCGTCCGACGGGAGCCGATGCTCCTCGCGCCAACGCTTCACATACCGTTGCACCGACGAGTACGCGCCCCCGTAGCCCCTCTCCGAAACGAGCCGGTCGTACACGCGCTTGGCGGTGTGCCGCTGCTTGCGCGGCATGAACCGGTCCGCCTCCAACCACCCGTCGACCGTCGCCTTGAACGGGTCGAGCTTCGACGGCCTCGATGCGGAGTGCTCCGGCTTGGGAGAGCAATCCTCCCTCCCGGCGTATTTCGCGACCGTGTCGCGGGCCACGCCCACCTCTTTTGCGATGCTTCTCCATGACACGCCATGCGCGTCAAGCACCCTGATACGTTGTTGTACGGACACCGGTACCGTCATTCCTTTCCTTTCCCGAGAAACCGAATGGTTTGCTTCCGACTCGGGAAACTAGTACGGGCAGGACGGGCCGGTGTTCATTTCTCGCCACACGCTGAAATGGACTAAAACCTGCCGCTCATCTGGAGACTTTCCACACGCTCACACGGCCCACTTTCTATTGAACAGACACAGGCATGTTCCGGGCCCGGGAATGCCACGGCCGATGGGTCCTTCAAAATCAGCGCCGTCCGCTTCCGGGCGGAGAGTTCGTGCGGTCGCTTTGATGACACGGCCGCCGTCCCGTCGGGACGTTCGGCATCTGGATTGGCAACGGTGTGTTGGACAGGTTCTTAGAGGACGAGTCCTTGTTGTGTGAATTCGTTGGGGCTCCGGTATCCGAGGGTGGAGTGGAGTCTTTGGTCGTCGGACCACCACACATAGTCGTTGAGGTCGGAGCGTGGTTGTTCCAGGCCGGTGTGGTGGCTCCGGTATATGAGCTCCTTCTTCAGGAGCCTGTTGGCGGATTCGACCACGGCGTTGTCGTACGGGTCGCCCTTCCTCGACGGCGATCCTTTGATGTCGAACACGTCGAGCGGCCCGTCGATTCTCGTGTCGTCGAACCCGCCGCCCCGGTCCGTGTGGAACACCTCCACCTCGGTCAGAGGGAAGCCGAGCGTGGCGAACGCGGCCATGACCAGGTCGGCGGTGCGGCCCGTGTCGGCGCTGTGGCCGGCGATGCCCCTGTTCGCCAGGCCGGCCAGCAGGCACACGTGCGCCCACTCGCCGCCGACGCGCACGTACGTCAGGTCACCGGCCAGGCGGGTGCGCGGCTCGTAGCCGTCGAACTCGCGGTCGAGAATGTTCGCGAGCCTGGCCTCGTCGGCCCGCGTCCTGTGCGGTTCGGACCGTATGCGCGCGTACGCGCCCGCATGCCCCGTTCGCGCATGATGTTGCCGATGCGCCTCCCGGAGGCGGTGACGCCCCTCCGCTCCAGCGCGGCCTTGATCTTCCCGGCGCCGCAGCGCTCATGGCTGTCGCGCCGGACCGCGCGCACGTCGCCGGCGATCGGGTCCACCCGCTCGGCTTCGGGATGTTCGGTCATCCAGTAGTAGGTGGAGCGGGGAACGCCCGGCATCCCGCATCGCGCCGATATCGGGCAGCGGGAGGCGTTGGCCCGTATCACTGCTACTTTCGCGCGAATACCGGCGCCGCTTGTCCTGAAACGTCCACCTCCATCTCCAACTGCCTGTTGCGCCTCCCCGGCCCGACCGGCTCGTTCCGCCCGGGCGTGCGGTTGTCCGTGGCCCGGGTGGAGCCGCTGTCGCGGATGCCCTGGACCCAGCGCCGCGGGGTCGACCGCGCTATGTCGTACTCGGCCCTGATCTCGCGCGCCGGCTCGCCGTTCTCGTAAAGCCGCACGATCTGCCGTTTGAACGACTCCTCGTAGTGGCGGGGACGCTTCGGGCCGGCCATCGCCGGCCTCCAATCCCACGTCAATCATCCCTCATCGGACTGTCTAATACATTGTAGACAATCCATCTTGGACATGCCGGATTTCCTGGGCGATATGGATGAAACGCCTGTCTACTCGGCACTGTCGGCAGCTCCATCGCCGAAATCCGCCGGGCATGTGGATGATGCGGTGCTCTCCAATCTGGATGAACCTTTTAACATCATTCTCTTGAGGCTTATCGACGCCAAAGGATATTCCGACGTGGACGTATATAAACGAGCGAATATCAATCGTAAACTGTTCTCTAAAATTCGCTGTGGCGATGGCTATATGCCCAGCAAGAAAACGGTTCTGGCACTGGCCATTGCCTTACGGCTGAATATTGACGAGACGCAAGATATATTGGCGTGCGCTGGGTATGCGCTGTCGCACAGTGTGAAATTCGATGTGATCGTGGAATTCTTCATCGTCCATGAGATGTTTGATGTATTCACTATTAACGAGATGTTGTTCCGATACGAGCAGCCGTTGTTTGGGCAATGATGCGGAGCGGTACGCTTGTCTCCTGACTTGCTGCCGATACGTGGTATATTGTCGCTTGTCAAGCGACCTAGGACTGGTCCCATGATGCGAAGCTCATTGATATCGCCGGCAATCCGGCTGGCGAATGAACGAAAGGATCCATCATGGGCAAGAACGACAATGGCAATAACGACCGTACGGAACTGGTGTTCGTCGTCGAATGAAGTGGTAAACGATGAACTGCAGTGCAGATATTGCCAGTCACCAGTCGGTTGGGTACGTTATCGGCTGGTGACTGCACACGTTGTACTGTAGGGAACCATGAAAGTCGTATTGCAACGAGTATCCGAAGCGTCCGTGGGCGTGGTCAATGAATTGGGCACGCTGGATCCCACGTTCGAGCCGCAGCAGATTGCCCGGGGATTCCTGATTCTGGTGGGCGTCACCGATGAGGACGGCGACAAGCAGATCGCCTGGTTGGCTCATAAGATTCTGAATCTCAGGGTGTTCGAGGATGCGCAGGGCAAGATGAACCGTTCGATTCAGGACATCGGCGGCGAGATTCTCTCCATCTCGCAGTTCACGCTGTTCGCCGACGTGCACAAGGGCAATCGCCCGAGCTTCATCAAGGCCGGCAAGCCCGAGCATGCCGATCTCATGTGGATCAAGTTCAACGAGGCGTTGCGCTCCGGGGGAGTGCCGGTGAAGGAAGGTCGTTTCGGCGCGCATATGCGGGTCGGACTGGTCAATGACGGGCCGGTGACCGTCATCATCGACACCGAGCATGACATGCCTGATGGAACACGCTGAATTGCGATAGTGATTTGACATTATATCCTGTTCTCTCCAATATGTTACTAAAGCGCTTTAGTCTTCTGCGGGCGAGGGCGCATGTCGATATGTTTCCCATGAACGGGCAGCACAATGATGTGGCCGCACAAGCGGCAGAGATAAGGGGAGTGAACAGCAGATGTTCCTGAAACCTGAACAGCAACTGGAGCGGTGCAAGCGCATAGTGCGCCAGCGCGTGGACCCTCATATCCACCCATCGATCGCACAGCTCGCGGTGGAGTCCTTTGACATTCCCGGAGAACCGATGCCCACTGACGAGTTCTTTGCGAAGCTCAATCGAGGGGACATCGACTTCAAGCCGTTTACGCTCGGCAGCGAATGGGGCACCACATGGGGCACGGTCTGGTTCCGCCTGACCGGTACTGTGCCGGCCGGCTACCCGAAAGGCAAACCGCTGGAGCTCATCCTCGACCTTGGCTGGTACCCGCACTCCTGCGGCGGCCATATCGAGGGCCTCGTTTACCGTGCCGACGGCACCACAATCAAAGCCGTACACCCGCTCAACTATTGGGTGCCGTTCATGGATGCTGAAGGCAACGCGCAAGTGTCGGTCGCCGAAGACGGCAGCTTCACCCTGTACCTTGAAGCCGCCAGCAACCCGCTCCTGCTCGGCGTACCTCCGTTCGTTGAGACTGAACTGGGCGACCATGCCACCGGCAAGCCGGATGAGCCGTACGTATTCAAGTCCGCCGATCTGACCGAATTCGATGAACGCTACGAGCACTACTCCGTGGACCTCGACGTGGTCAGCTCCCTGATGGAACTCGCCGACAAGCAGTCGCCGCGCTACTGGCAGCTCGCGAAGGCGTTGCAGCGTTCGCTCAACGCCTACGACGAGCGCAACCCCGAATCCGTGGAAGCCGCGCGCGCAGCACTCGCCGGCGTACTGGCCAAGCCGGCCAACGCCTCGGCCATGAACGTCAGCGCCATCGGCCACGCACATATCGACTCCGCATGGCTGTGGCCGGTGCGCGAGACACGCCGCAAGGTGGCCCGCACCGTATCCAACGCATTGGCTCTGATGGACGCCGACCCCGACTTCAAATACGCGATGAGCTCCGCCCAGCAGTACGCCTGGCTGGAAGAGGATCATCCGGACATCTTCAATCGCATGAAACAGCGCATCGAAGAAGGTCGGTTCATCCCGGTCGGCGGCATGTGGGTGGAAGCCGATGGCATGTTGCCCGCCGGTGAGTCACTGATCCGCCAGATTGCATATGGCCGCAAATACTTCAAGGAACATCTCGGTGTGGAGCCCAAGGGCGTATGGCTGCCGGACAGCTTCGGCTACACCGGCGCATGGCCGCAGATCGCCCGCCGTGCCGGGTACGAATGGTTCCTCACGCAGAAGATCTCGTGGAACGATACCACCAAGTTCCCGCACCACTCGTTCATGTGGGAAGGCATCGATGGCTCGCGCATCTTCACCCACTTCCCGCCGGCGGATACTTATGCTGCTTGGTGCAAGGTTCAGGAACTCGACTACGCCGAGAAGAACTTCCAGGACAAGGATCTCGCCGACCGCTCGCTTCTGCTCTTCGGTTTCGGTGATGGCGGTGGCGGCCCCACGCGCAGCATGATGGAGCACCTGCACCGCTACGAGAACCTCGAAGGCGTCTCCAAGGTGAGCATCGAAGAGCCGAATGACTTCTTCGACAAGGCGCATCAGCAGCTTGCAGAGAACGCCGGCCCAGAAATGCCCGTCTGGAAGGGCGAGCTGTACCTCGAACTGCACCGTGGCACCTTGACCTCGCAACAGGACATGAAACGCGGCTGCCGCCAAGAGGAATCGCTGTTGCGCACGGTCGAATACCTGGGCGCGGCCGCCACGTTGGCCGACCCGAACTATGACTATCCGCGCGAAGAACTGGACCGTATCTGGAAGACCCTGATGCTTAACCAGTTCCATGACGTGCTGCCGGGGTCATCCATCGCATGGGTGCACCGCGAAGCCCGCGAGGACTATCGCCGTGACCTGAAGCGTCTCGCTGAAATCGCCCAAGACATGTGCGCCGTGCTGCGCAAGGCCAACCCGCAGGCCGACTTGCTCGCCGAGGCCCGCATCAGTCAGTTCCGCAATGACGGTGCGTCTTGGCGTGCCAACCGCATCAACGAACCGACCGGCGCGCTTTCCGTGCTGACTCAGACGCTGGACAACGGCCGTGTACTTCTGGCCAACGGCGTACTGTCCGTCACCATCGAGGCCGACGGTACAATCTCGTCACTGCTTGACGAGGAGCATGGCCGTGAACTGGTCCCGGCCGGCACCCGATTGGGCCGATACGAGCTGTTGAAGGACGAGCCCGCCGTTTGGGATGCGTGGGAGATCGAACGCGAATCCCTGCTCATGGCGAATGCCATGACCGGATCAATCGAATCGGTCGATACCGAAAACGGTGCGGCACGAGTCCGCGTGCGTACCGCCGACGATGACACCGTCATCACCACCACCATCACGCTGCGCCCCGGTTCACACACGCTCGATTTCCACGCCGACATTGACTGGCACGAACGTGAACGCTTCCTCAAAGTCGATCTGCCGCTGGGTATCGTGGCCGACCAAGCGACATACGACTGCCAGTATGGTCTGGTCCGCCGCCCAATCGTCAAAAACACCGCATCCGACGAAGCCAAGTATGAGAGCAGCACGAACCGCTTCACCCTTATCGGCGACGCCGGTTACGCGGCGGCCGTCATCAACGGATCGGTGTACGGGTCCGATGCCACGCCGATCGCCGGGAACGCCGCCGAAGGTCGTGACTCGGGCACCATGTTCCGACTGTCGCTGCTCTCCGCGCCGACCTTCCCCGACCCGCGCACCGATATCGGTGCGCATGAGTTCGACTGGTCCGTGGTGGCCAACGCCACGGTGGGCAGTGCGCTTGACGCCGCTTGCGCACTCAACGCACCGACGCTTCATGACATGCCTGACTTGGCGCCGCTCGCCTCGGTCGAGTCAGCAAACGGCACCGTGGTGTTGGACTGGATAAAGCTGGCCGACGATGGCTCCGGAGACCTGATCGTACGTGCCTATGAGGCGGCCGGCGGCAGGGCCGATGCCACGCTGCATGTCTGCCCGGCGCTTGCAGGCGCTTCGGTGCATGAGACCAACGTGTTGGAAGGCGACGATCTGGCCGCCGACCTGCCGGTCGCGCTGCAAGACGGTAGACAGAACGCCGAAGGCGCCGCACTGCACTTCGGCCCGTTCCAGCTCGCCACCCTGCGCATCGCGCGCTGAATTTTCGCCTGACGCTTCTGCCTCCTTGTACCATGAGGGGCAGAAGTATGTCGTATTACGGTTTCTCCAATTACCATCACTCCCACCCCTACCACCAGACACAGCAAAGGAGTTGAACTCTCCATGTTTCTTCTGCCCAATCAGCAGTTGGAGCGCTGCGACCGCGTCATGCAGCAGCGCGTCAAACCGCATATCCACACCACACTCGCCGCATGCACCTTGCGTTCGTTCCACAATCCCGGCGAACCGGTGCCCTCCAGCGAATTTTTAGCCAAAGTGCGCAACGGCCAAGTGCCCTTCGAACCTTTCCGCGTTCCCGGCGTTTGGGGCACCACATGGGGCACCACATGGTTCGAGGTGAACGGCCACATCGACATGGCGGCGGTCAAAGGACGAAAAGTCGAACTCATGGTAGACCTCGGCTGGCTCGATCACCGCGGCCCCGGATTCCAATCCGAGGGACTTGTCTATCGTGCCGACGGCACCGCCATCAAATCCGCGAACCCACGCAACCACTGGATTCCACTCGTCTACGCGGACGGCAGCAGCACTGTAGAACTCGATGAACATGGCGACTTCACCGTCTATATCGAAGCCGCCGCCAACCCATTCGTCGAAGGCCCCACCCCGTTCTCACCCACCGAACTCGGCGAAGAGGCCACCGGCACCTGTGACTTCCCATACACACTGAGTCGCATGGATATCACCATCTTCAACGAAGACGTGTTTGCCTATGACATGGACTTGGAAACCGTATCTTCCCTGATTCGCGAACTCAAAGACGACGACCCGCGCTACTGGCAGCTCGCCAAAGCGCTGCAACGCTCCTTGAACATCTACGATGAACGCGACTTGGAAACCGTGCCGGCAGCCCGTGCGGCGCTCGCCGGCGTGCTCGCCGAACCGGCTGCATCCAGCGCAATCAACCACATTGCCATCGGCCACGCGCATATCGACTCCGCATGGCTATGGCCGGTGCGCGAGACACGCCGCAAAGTGGCCCGTACCGTATCCAACGTGCTGGCTTTGATGGACGAAGACCCGGACTTCACGTATGCGATGAGTTCCGCCCAACAGTACGCATGGCTGGAAGAAGAACATCCCGACCTGTTCGCACGAATGAAGCGGCGCATCGAAGAAGGCCGGTTCATCCCGGTCGGCGGCATGTGGGTGGAATCTGACAACATGATTCCTTCCGGCGAATCATTGGTGCGGCAGATCACGTTCGGCCGCCGATATTTCAAGGAGCATCTCGGCGTCACGCCGCGTGGCATCTGGCTACCGGACAGTTTCGGCTACACCGGCTCCTGGCCGCAGATCGCCCGCCGTGCAGGATTCGACTGGTTCCTCACGCAGAAGATCTCGTGGAACGATACCACCAAGTTCCCGCACCACTCCTTCATGTGGGAGGGCATCGACGGCACTCGTATCCTCACGCATTTCCCGCCCTCTGACACCTACTGCTCGTCGATGAGTATGCGCGAGCTCATGTATTCGCAGCGCAATTTCCTGGACAAGGATCTTTCCCGCAACGCAATCCTGCTCTACGGTTTCGGCGATGGCGGCGGCGGCCCCACCCGTGAGATGACCGCACGCATCCGGCGCGACCATGATCTCGCCGGTGCGCCGAAAATCGATTTCGGTACTCCTGATCAGCTGTTCGATCGCGTGCGCAAGGATATCGTGGACGATGCCCGCGGCGAGACACCGGTCTTCCACGGCGAGCTGTATTTGGAACTGCATCGAGGCACACTCACCGCACAGCAGGACATGAAGCGTGGTTGCCGCCAAGAGGAGTCAATGCTGCGTGTCGTCGAATACCTGTGCGCCGTGGCCAGTATCAAGAACCCAGGTTACGTCTATCCTCGTGAGGAACTGGACCGTATCTGGAAGACCCTGCTGCTCAACCAGTTCCACGACATTCTGCCCGGTTCCGCCATCGCATGGGTGCACCGTCAGGCACGCGAGGAATACGCGCGTGACATCGCACGTCTGCGTGACATCGCTGCGGCTGCCGGCCAGGCCGTTAAAGAGGCCGAGCCAGGCATAGCGACGGTGAAGGATGCCGTGATTGCGCCATATGCAAGCAATCCGCAGTATTCATGGGCTGTGCGTGACGGTGGTGGAACGGCTGTGGAAGAGTCTGTCATTCCGGTTTCCGTCGAGCGCGACGGAAACGCCATCATACTTGACAACGGACGTCTTCGTGTGCGTATCGAGGCGGATGGCACCGTCTCATCCCTGATCGATCTCGCTGTGCGTCGTGAACTTGTGCCATCCGGTGTCCGCATGGGACGCTATGAGCTGTTGAAGGACGAGCCATTCCATTGGGATGCATGGGATATCCAGCGTGATGCGTTCCTCGCCGCCGATACGCTCACCGACGCCATGGTCGAGCATGTGGAAGATATGCCCGACGGCTCGGCTGCGATTCACGTCGTCACCCGTGCGCGCGGTGTTGAGATCCATACCGTCATCACGTTGCGCCCGGGGTCCGGCAGTCTTGACTTTACCGCCGACGTGGATTGGCATGCCGTGGAGAAGTTCCTCAAGGTGGATATGCCGGTCACGGTGCAGGCGGTGAACGCGCAGTACGAATGCCAGTACGGGTTGGTCGAACGTCCGATCAACAAGAACACGCGCAGCGACGATGCCAAGTTCGAGAGCTGCACGCATCGTTTCGTGCGTATCGCCGATGCCGACTATGCCGCCGCTGTGGTCAACGCCTCCACGTACGGATCCGACGTCAGTCCGATCCACGCCGCCGCGGCGCACGGCGCCGGCCGCGGCACCATGGTGCGACTGTCGCTCCTGTCCGCGCCGCTGTACCCCGATCCACGCACCGACCAGGGAGAGCATTTCTTCGCCTGGTCGTTGGTTGCCGGTGCCGGTATGGAATCGGTGCTGGCCGAAGCGTCTCGTCTCAACGCGCCGATTATGGGTGAGCTGCCGGCCGTGAGACCGCTGGCTACGCTCACTGATGTTGCCGGCACGCCGGTACTGGATTGGGTAAAGCTGGCCGACGATGGTTCCGGCGATCTTATAGTGCGTCTATATGAGGCCGCCGGGGGCGACGCCAAGGCAACGCTGCGCCTTGATGATACGTTCGCAGGATGCACGGTGGAGGAGGTGAATCTCATGGAGGAGCCGGTGCTGGCCGATGATCTGCCCCGTGCGCTGGTCGCCGGAGGGCCGGTGCCCGCTGAGGGTGCATCCGTCTCGTTCACGCCGTTCCAGATCGTCACATTGCGTATTCGGCGATAGGGACAGATGGTCTTAACCCCGATATTGCAATCGCGCTCGCTCATGCGGGAATCGGATTCCTCCGAGATGCTGCATGGTCGCGCGCGATTGCGCGTTATGGCGGGGATGGGAGACGGGGTAACGATATGCGACACGGTGATGTTGCGTTCGTGCACACATCATGTTATTCTCTAACTAAATCGCTTTAGTAACCGGCGAATGACCATGGTGGTCAGCTAAGTCGCTTTAGTCTCAGCGAAAAGTACACGACAAAAGGAGAGCTATGCTGCTCAAAGTCAATCGCGAGATTGATCGTTGCAAGCGCGTTATGCGGGAGCGTGTTTGGCCGCATATCCATCAGGTGCTTGCACAGTGCACGGTCGGCGCAGTCAAGAACCCGGGAGAACCGGAGATGCCCGCTGCGTTCATCACGCGCGCAGTGTCCGGGCAGGTCATTTTTCAGCCGCTCGCTGTAGGCGAACCCTGGGGAACCTCATGGGGCACGACCTGGATGCGTGTCGAGGGACAGTTGCCCGAAACCCTGCCCGAGGGGCGAGCCATCGAGCTGGTGTTCAACCTTGGTTGGCTCGAATGGCCCGTCGGCGGTCACATTGAGGCCATGGCATACCGTGCCGATGGCACCGTCATCAAGGCACTGCACCCGCGCAATCACTGGATGCCGCTTGTCTCCGCTGACGGTGTCAAGGATCGTGTGGTCAATCCTGACGGCTCTTTCGTGGTTTATGTCGAAGGCGCTTACAACCCTAATGTCCCGTCGTTTACCGTTACCGAGCTGGGCACCAAGCCCACCGGCAAAGCAGACGAACGCTATGAGTTCAGTTCCATCGATATCGCCGCTCTGGATTAGGACATGTTCGACTACTGGGCCGACCTTGACGTCGTCACCGGATCTCTCGAAAACATGAACGACGCTGACCCGCGCTATTGGAAGCTCGCCAAGGCCATGCAGCGATCCATCAACCTGTGGGACGAGAAAGACTACAACACGCTCGCCTTGGCTCGAAAGGCGCTCGACAAGGTGATGCACAACCCCGCCAATGCCTCGGCCATGACCCTGACCGCAATGGGTCACTCGCATATCGACTCCGCATGGCTGTGGCCGGTGCGCGAAACCGAACGCAAGGTCGGGCGCACCGTATCCAATGCGCTCGCGCTGATGGATATCGACCCGGACTTCACCTACGTGATGAGCGCC
>BABC01000137.1_pt1 | contig 11351 bp, 8 predicted proteins | sample 270348 | NCBI WGS metagenome assembly BABC01 (sample SAMD00036532, study PRJNA27871) | human gut metagenome | isolation source: feces from healthy human sample In-B, Infant, Male
GCGACTCGACCGTGGCCTGGTCGTCTTCCTGTACGGGCGGCTGCGGGTCTGTTCGATGTCCCTTTGCTGCAGCCAGTCGATCAGTTCGTCGTTGATGAACTCGGTGCCGTTGTCTGAGTCGAAGCAGGTGACCGGGAACGGGAACAGGGGGATTGCCGTCTCGACCGCGGCCCGGATGTTGCTCTTGGCGTTGTTGCGCGCGGTCACGTTCACGGTCCAGTTGGTCGCGTAGTCGACCATCGTCAGGGTGCGGGCGAACTCGCCGCGGGCGCTGGCCCCGCAGTGGGCGACGGTGTCGGTCTCGGCCAGGCCGGGCAGGCGTGTGATCTCGTCGGTGCATTTGCGGATGCGGATCGAGTTGCGCACATGCTCGGGCGCGGGCCTGGTCAGGGACATGCCCTTCGGCGCCCCCGCGGCCTTGAGTTTGCGCAGTCTGCGGTCGATCGTGGCGGGGCTCATCGACAGCACCTGCCCCAGGGCCGCGTCGTCGACGCGGTCGAGTTCGCCGTTGGCTTGCAGGGCGGGTATCCACTGAGCGAACATGGCCTTCATGTACGGGCCGCACGGCATGCCCATCAACAGCCACAGGCGCTCCAGCAGCATCTGCGCGTCCCGCCCGTACCTTGGCCTCCTGCCCCGTTTGGCGGGTTCGCGCGGTGTGGCCGCGACGGCCTGCGTGAGCAGGCGGCGTGCGGTGGACCTGCCCATGCCCACGGCCTCGAGCCTGTCGAGGACCTCGCCCTTCTGCTTTTTCGTGCCCTTGGCGTATTCGGCTTTGAACTTGTTCGTCAGCCGCTTCTTCGCGGCCATGTCGAGTCTGCCTTCCATAAGGCAAGCATCCCGGAACCCCAACGCCGCCGGGCGGATTTCGCGCTCACTCTTTATGAGGAACAAACCCCGATCACGCGCTCAAAAATTACGATGAACGTCGCAGCCCCCTACCGCCCGCGTCACACTGCTACAATTGTTCAGGTTCGAGACTGTAATCCGTTGAGTTGCTTGATCAGTAAGTCTGTATTTGGAGGTATCGATGGCCCATCGTCCGCTTATCGGCGTGGTCCCGTTGTGGGACGACACACTGAATAGCCTGTGGATGCTGCCCGGCTATTTCGACGGCATCATCGAAGCCGGCGGTATCCCGGTGATGCTGCCGCTGACCGACGACGAGACTACAATCGAACAGCTGGTCAGCCAATGCGACGGATTCCTGGTCACCGGCGGCCACGACGTGGATCCGGAACGGTATGGCGAGGCGGCCGGCCCCAAGACGGTCAAACTATGCAAGGCCCGCGACCGGATGGAGGAGCGCCTGATCCCCTCCGTCATCGCGGCGGACAAGCCATTGCTGGGCATCTGCCGCGGCATCCAGAGCCTCAACGTCGCCTTGGGCGGCACGCTGTGGCAGGATCTGCCGGACGAACATCCCAGCCCGGTCGTGCATCATGGCGACAAGCCGCCGTATGACCCGGTGGTCCACGAAGTGTCGATCGCGCCCGATTCGCCGTTGGCCCGCGCGTTGTGGCCGCTGGGAGACAACGGCCCAAGTGAGGCGGAGGCCGATGAGGTCGATTCCTTCGGCAAGCCGTATCATCCGCGCGCCTATACGCTGGGCGTCAACAGCTATCACCATCAGGCGATTCGCACGCTGGCCCAGGGACTGGAACCGATGGCCACCGCGCCGGACGGCATCGTGGAGGCGGTCTGGATGCCGGCCAAGCGTTTCGTCTGGGCCGTCCAATGGCATCCTGAGTTCTCCCACCGCGCCGATAGCAACCAACGTCGCATCCTCAGCGCCTTCATCGACGCCTGCTGACGCAAGCTCCCGCCGATCTCGACGAAACGCCTTCCAAGAAATGGCTTGCCCGCATCCGTAGACCAGAAGATATTCGATCAATGTGCCGAACGGACTCATCGCAACAACAACATCCAGATCACCCACAATGCAGATGACAAGACTGCAATGAGCGCCCGGCGCCGTAGCTCAAGCCCAAAGTCCGCCCCATTCCTCCTGCGCAGAACGGCGTGATTCCAGCGCTCCGGCAACCGGAGCCGTCGGAATCACGCCGTTTTGATGCGCCCGTGGTCGTGCCAGCGGATACAGTCGTCGATCGGGACGAACACCTCGTCACGGGCACGCTCCTCCCAATGCCCGGGGTGGACGGATTCCGTTCATCCAGTCTCCGGGAAAACGCCCGCGCCCCGGAACGCGAGAACCCCGCGTCCCTTGCGGGAGCGGGGTCCAAGCGGTATGTCCTTGATTCTGATGTTTCAGATAAAGGGGCCCTGATCAGCGGGCGTACTTTGATAGGTTGTGTGCACTCTGGTATGTGCTTCTGACCGTTGGCGTCTTGGGGGATGCGCCTGAGCAGACGGGCGCATGCGAGGCATCAAAGACGATGCCGCGTTCATGCGCCGATCAGGACGACTGCCTAGGCATCCAATCTGGGGTTGACATGAGAACCCGGGTGGCCCTGGCGGTGTTGTTGGCATCGGGTTTGACTTCTGTGGGGGAAATGGGATAACAACGATTCCGACGTGTGTCTACTTTGACGGAGCCAGGCGCCGCAGCCTGGCTCCGTCATTGTTATGCACCGCGTTCCTGTTGCTGTGGAGCCGACGGAAGCCGCTCGCCAGCACCGGGTCTCTTCACTCTTTGGAGCAGGGACAATGCGCCCTGCGCTACCACATTCATCAATGTCACTCATACGTGGAGGTATGACATGGACGACAAAGCGAAGCGTTCCTTCGGGACGCTGGTGGCAAGGCATAACGCCAAGGGCGTTCTCTCCGCCTGGCAGGCCAGGTACAGGAGCCCTCTCAACAACACCGTCAAAGTGCAGCGAAACTTCCCTCCTGATAGGAAGGCCGACGCCGAACGCTGGCTGAACGAGGAGCGGGAGCTGGTCGAACAGTATCGGGCAGGCGAACGCGCATGGATTCCGCCGTCGGAGAGGACGGAACGGAAGCTGGTCTACAAGAATCCCGATGGCCTGACCTTCGGCGAATACAGCGACTGGTATTGCCGGCAGCTGCGCAACAGCCGGGGCGAGCAATTGAGCCCACTGACAATGGGCTCCCATAAAGCCGCCATCAGGGATCTGGACCAGACCTTCGGCAACAGTCAATTGCTTGACATCAGGCAGGCGGATATCGACCGATGGTTCGACGCGGCACAGGCATCGATGTCCCCGTACCGGTTGCGGCGTGCGACGATGATGCTTCGCCGCGTGTTCAACGCCGCGGTGACCGACGGATTGGGCGACGGACAACCTATTCTCCCCTCCAATCCATGCCGGATAGATACGCCCGGTCGTGATCTGAATTCCCGAAACGAGCGACCGCTGACCGTGAGAGAAGCGCGCGAGCTCGCTGAAGCGATGCCTGCACACCTTCGTTTGGTCGTCTGGCTCGGACTGACGGCGGGAGGCCTGCACATGGGCGAGATCTGCGCCCTGCGCCTGGGAGACATCGATACTGAACATCATCTCATCCACATCAACTCGAACGTGGTGCGCAAACCAGGCAGGCCGGGATACGGAATCACGGAAGCCTATCGACCCAGGGGCAACACCATCCCCCTCCCCGGCCTTCTGGAACCTGCCATCCTACGGCACGCCGAAAGGTATTGCCCAAGCGGAAGCAACGAGTGCTTCCTCTTCCCGGTCAGCCAGGAATGGCGTCTGGCGGATTATCCGAATCCCGCCATGCTCCAAGCGAACCTCAGGAAGGCGTTCCAGAAGATCGGACGGCCTGACGGCACGTATCGCACGTTGCGGGCCACCTATGCGCTGATGTTCCTGCGCAACGGCGGCACCATGCAGGAAGCGATGGACGTGCTGGGCTACGCGACCACAAGGACCATGTCGCAGCTATGCTCCCCCGGGTTGGACGATCACGTCGCCAAAGTCACCGACCTGTGCTCATGCGACTTCCTTCCGCCAGACACGGACGAGAACGCGCTCGGAACCGTCATCGACGATCTCGAACATCGGCGCACGCAACTGAACAAGACCATAAGGCGCCTTCGTTCCCAGCAATCCGGGAGCTCCGGAGACGGCCGGAAGCCAATGAAGGAGGAATCACGAAACGGCCAAAGCAACGAAAATTCGGAACCATCCTCGAACGCTTCGGCAAGAACGGGGAGCGGGTCGCCTGGCAGGCCAGGTACACGAATCCCCTGGACCCTTCCAAAAAGGTGCAGCGCAATTTCTCCCCTGACTCGAAGGACTCGGCGGAACAATGGCTGGACGAGGAGCGATACCTCGTCCGCCTGCACAATCTCGGGGTCAAGGAATGGCGGCATCCCACGAAACGCAGGTCATTGGTCGCCGACGCGGAAAAGGCCCGTCGCATGCCGTTCAACGACTTCTGCGATCTGTACTACGAGACCCATCGCGCGCCCGACGGGTCCGAACTCTCCTATTCAAGGAGGGAGGTCCTCAAGCGGTCGCTGACGAGGCTCAAGGACTATTTCGGATCCGAACCAGTATGCGAGATCACGCCCGGGGAAATCGAGCACTGGTATTCGGGCAGGAAGGACCAGCTGACCCCGTCCATGTTCTGGCATGAATGCGTGGTCATCTCGCAGCTGTTCAACCACGCGTCCAAGAAGATCCTGGCCGACGGCAAGCCCATGCTCGCCTACAATCCATGCAGCGTCAAGCATCCCCAGCCCAAAAGCAGGAAAGCCGACCAGCTGCCGTTCACCAAGGACAAGGTATGCGCCATCGTCAACGCGATGCCGGACAACCTGCAGCTGATGGTATGGCTGGCAGCGCTCGTCGGCGGACTGCGCGTGGGCGAGGCATGCGCGCTGAGACTGCGGGACCTGGACCTCGACAACCGGATACTCCACGTTCGCCACAGCGTCAACAAGGATCCCGACCACGCGGGATCGTTCATCCTCGACACGACCAAGACCAAGGCGGGCATACGCGACGTGCCCATCCCCATGGTGCTGATCCCGATGATCCGCAAGCACATCCGCGAACACTGCGACGACAAGACCCCGGACAGCATGCTGTTCCAACGCCACAGCCCGCTGACCCGCAACACCATGTACACGCAGGACAGCGTCGCCTACCAGTTCGAGCGGGCCCGCAAAGCGGCGAACCGGCCGGACGCCACGTTCCACACGCTGCGCGCCACCCATGCGACCATGCTCATGCTCAACGGCGCGACCATGCGCGAAACGATGGACAACTGCGGGCACGCGGACCTGCAGGTCGCCTTCGAGCACTACCAGAAAATCGTACCCGCGCACCTGCGCAAGGTCGTCGAGCTCCTCTCCTACGACTTCCTGCAGGACGACGTGAGCAAGGAGACGCTGCGGGATGTCCTCGAGAAGCTCCGCGCCGAGCGGGATGACCTCGACGACAAGATCGAACAGGTATCGAAACGCCTCAACGGCAAATAAAGAGATCCATGAAAACCCAGCAGGCTTGCCGGATACCGCACCAGCGGCGCCCGGCAAGCCAACGGGTTCCTTATATGACAGGAGGTTAGTCGGGTTAAGTAAAGAAAAGTGTGTCTTAAATCTGCTGTGAGGCTTACTGGCGTCTTGTGTGTCGGGGTGTGATTAGCGAGTCGGGCGTTAATCCGGCGGGGTGCTTGACTTTTCGGGTTGGCTTGGTCTATGAGCAGGAACAAGTCTTCGAGGGCGAGGAAGTGCCCCTTGTGCGGGCGCGCGATGCGCAGGAACGGGTTCACGAAGGCCCGCCCCCAACGGTGGAGGTGCGATGCGTGCCGGCTGAGCACGGTCGCGGAACGCGGGGACCCGGCGCGCAGGGCCGAGTTCCGCGCGTTCATCGCATGGGTCACCGGCAAGGAGTCCATGGGCGAGGCCGCCGCCCGGCTCGGTATCACCCGTCAGACGTTCTCGGCCCGTATCGTGTGGTGCTGGAGCGTGGAACCGGTCCTGCCGCCCGCCTCCCGTTCCCACCGGTATGTGATGGCGGACGGGACGTATGTTCCCTATGGCTGGTGCCTGCTGGCCCTGACCGGTGATGACGGCCGGCCGGTCGCATGGCAGTGGTGCTCCACGGAGACCAAGGACGCCTACCGGCAGCTCTTCGGACGATCGAAAAGGCCGGGATTGCTGGTGTGCGACGGAGGCCAGGGGTGTCTGGCGGCCGCCGGGGCCCGGTGGAAGGGGTTCGCGCGCAGCGTTGCCTCGTGCACGTGCTGCGCAACACCCGCGTCGACCTGACGAACAGGCCCAAGAGCGAGGCCGGCAGGGCGCTGCTCAGACTCGCACGCAGGCTCACCAAAATCAGCACTGTGGACGGGGCCGCCAACTGGCTCGCCGAACTCAATGCATGGCACGGAGAACACGGCGATTACCTCAAGGAAAGGACCACGGCCAAACAGGATCCCGCGCACGCCAGGGGGCGCAAGTGGTGGTGGACGCACGAACGTCTGCGCCGCGCCTGCTTCCGGCTCGTCCGGCTCAACCGCGCCGGGATGCTGTTCGCGTTCTGCGACCCCGCCATCGCGGGGGACGGAGAATCGTTGCCGTCGACCACGAACCAGCTGGAAGGCGGGACCAACGCGGTTGTCAAGCGCACGCTCGACCACCACCGGGGACTGTCGGAAGAGCATATGAAACGGTGCTGCGAATGGACGGTGTATATGCTCACGGAACATCCCGACCCCATGTCGTTCGTCACGCCCGACTACTGGAAATCCACCGGAAAGGAACCGGCGGAGGACGACGGGCCGACGCCCGTGACCGTGACCGGCGTGCAACTGCCGGCCGCCGGCGTCGACGCCTACGAGGGCGGGTTCGGCATCAGGAAAGGCTGGGGCGGACGATCTCGCTAACTCACCGACACGCCATCGACACGCACGATAAGACACACTTTTCTGGCCTATAGGAACTTTTGTGGTGCTTTAGACTGGTTTTCGTTGTCAGTCGGTGGTGTTGGGGTATCGCGTGGTGGTGTGGAATTCGTTCCAGTCGATGCCGGTCCCGTATGCGGGCGCGACGCTGTCGTCCGGTTCGGGCGTCGTTGCCTTTTCGCCCTTCCGCAGGGCGTCGGGGATGAATGACTCCGGTCGTGGGTGCGCGGTCTTCATGTAGCATACCCATTCGCACGCGCGGCGCATGTGCTCCTCGGGCAGCCCGCGATGGTTGCGCAATACGTCCTTGACGACCGAGTTGACGCCGCCCTCCAGCCGGTTCGTGGTGCGCGCCACCGGACCGCCCTTCAGCAGTTCCGGCTCGAGATAGGCGAACAGCCTGCCCTCGCGGAACAGCCTCTCCAGCCGCCGGTAGCAGCGCCGCAGCTCCTCGTGCGTCCACCGCCACCGGTGCCTCGACGCCTTGGGGTTGGACGGGTCGTCGCGCGCGTAGGTGCGTTCGGCGATGAAGTCCTTCCACCGTTCGTGCCATGCGTTGAGGGCCTCGCCCCACCTGACGGCCTGCCCGGCCGTCTCGACCGAGGTGAGCCTGTCGGACAGCCTCTTCAGCTCGCGGCCGGCCTGGAGCCTGGGCCTGGACGTCAGGTCCGTCCTCGTGTTGCGCTGCACGTGCACCAGGCAGCGCTGGATCCTCGTTCCCGGCCACGCCTGCGTGCACGCCGCCTCCGCGCCGCGCAGCCCGTCGGTGATGAGCACGTCCGGCGCGGGAAGCCGGGAGAACAGGGCCAGGTATGCGGCCTTGGACTCGTGCGCGCACCACTGCCAGCCCAGCACCTCGCCGGTTTGCCCGTCGATGGCGATGATCAGGCACCAGCCGTGGCCCATGTACGTGCCGTCCGCCATGACCGTGTGGCGCCTGGCGTCCGGCGGGGCGATGCGCGGGCGGATGCGCCAGCACCATGCGATTCGTTTGCGCAGGGCGCGGGCGTCGCCCGCGGAGTCCGCCGCCCTTTGGGATGACGGCCCCAGCAGCCAGGAAAGGAACTCCTCCAGCGTCCGCTCCCGCCTGCGCCGCCGCTGCGGCATCGTCGAGCTCAACCGGCAGGCCGGGCATTTCCACCGCTGGACGCCCTTGCCGGTCCGCCCGTTCTTCTTCATCGCACGCCCGCACACGGGGCATCTCTTCGCTTTGCTGGATGGTGTTCTCACGCCATCCAGCCCACCACCGGGGGCGCATCATTTTCCACGCGACAAAAATGACAGGCCGACACGCCTGCTCCCACAAGGCCGGGCCACGGTTATAAGCACCACAAAAGTTCCTATAGGCCACTTTTCTTTACTTAACCCGTTCTTTCCGCCTTATGAAAATGGGGCAGAATCGCTTTCGCGAATCCGCCCCTAAAACCCAAAGGTTTTGACATCTGCAACTATTATAGCAATCCCAGCCCCTTTGTCAATGAGCGCATGAAATGGAACGCCGCCCATGCCGTGGAGTCCGGTCCCTGCGAAGGCAGAATGGAAGCACTGTCCTCCACCCTTGCAAACAGGGACGCGAGATCCGCCATCGCACGCTTGCGGGAGCGTCCCTCGGGCACGAGCCGTGAATAGACGACGAATACCGTCGCAATCTGCTGCATGGCTGCACACCCCATCCACTTGGCTCGAGTGGCTTTCGAAACATTCGCAACAGAGACAGCGCGCACGACGGAATTGGTGACCGCAGTCCTTCCCGCTCCACGGTCGGCGAAAGCGTTGACGATACACGACCCATGAGCTGCGCAGTTCCGCAGAGACTTCACGCCCTTGAGATCGTAATGAGCCACATGCAAAGACCTGTCATTCCAACGCCTGGCACAAAACCGGACGAAATCGATCAATGTACCAAACGAGGTGAGTTCGAAGAACACCCAAGCGGGCATGTCGTCGGCATATTTCGCATATACCCCGGCACTGTACGGACTATACCCACTCATCTTAAGCTCGTGCAGACGGTAATCCCGGTTCGGCTGGCTCAAGGACGCCATGTAGTCAGCGACGATAGCATACCCATCCTCTCCTCTTGCATCCATCTCATGCAAGACAGCGACCTTCTGGAAATGCTCGATGTCGAGCGTCATGCCCAGCAAGACAAAGCGAAGCTGCTGGTCAAGGGAGGCAAGGAGACGCAGTTGGGCAAAGTCCAGATCGACGTATTGGCCGTCCCGATCACCGCCCTCGCGCTTCGCGAACAACTTGCGGTATGAGGCGAGCTTGAAGAAATTGCACTTCTCCGCAAGGTACCGGACAGCCTCAGCCTCGTCGCAAAGCACGAACTTCACGCCTTTGGCCTTCAAGTGCGCGATTTGTTCCTCTACAGTGAGGATGGGTTTCCTTGACGCCTTCCCGTCCGCTTCCATGCCGTCTCCCGTCCTTAGCTATGAGAGCCATTGTACCAACGAGGGTAGTGCCTCTCACAGCGACCGACGTTCATCGTAATTTTTGAGCGCGTGATCGGGGTTTGTTCCTCATAAAGAGTGAGCGCGAAATCCGCCCGGCGGCGTTGGGGTTCCGGGATGCTTGCCTTATGGAAGGCAGACTCGACATGGCCGCGAAGAAGCGGCTGACGAACAAGTTCAAAGCCGAATACGCCAAGGGCACGAAAAAGCAGAAGGGCGAGGTCCTCGACAGGCTCGAGGCCGTGGGCATGGGCAGGTCCACCGCACGCCGCCTGCTCACGCAGGCCGTCGCGGCCACACCGCGCGAACCCGCCAAACGGGGCAGGAGGCCAAGGTACGGGCGGGACGCGCAGATGCTGCTGGAGCGCCTGTGGCTGTTGATGGGCATGCCGTGCGGCCCGTACATGAAGGCCATGTTCGCTCAGTGGATACCCGCCCTGCAAGCCAACGGCGAACTCGACCGCGTCGACGACGCGGCCCTGGGGCAGGTGCTGTCGATGAGCCCCGCCACGATCGACCGCAGACTGCGCAAACTCAAGGCCGCGGGGGCGCCGAAGGGCATGTCCCTGACCAGGCCCGCGCCCGAGCATGTGCGCAACTCGATCCGCATCCGCAAATGCACCGACGAGATCACACGCCTGCCCGGCCTGGCCGAGACCGACACCGTCGCCCACTGCGGGGCCAGCGCCCGCGGCGAGTTCGCCCGCACCCTGACGATGGTCGACTACGCGACCAACTGGACCGTGAACGTGACCGCGCGCAACAACGCCAAGAGCAACATCCGGGCCGCGGTCGAGACGGCAATCCCCCTGTTCCCGTTCCCGGTCACCTGCTTCGACTCAGACAACGGCACCGAGTTCATCAACGACGAACTGATCGACTGGCTGCAGCAAAGGGACATCGAACAGACCCGCAGCCGCCCGTACAGGAAGAACGACCAGGCCACGGTCGAGTCGCGCAACAACCACGTCGTCAGGAAATACGCGTCCTACTGGCGCTATGACACCCAGGAGCAACGCGACCTGCTCAACCGGCTGTGGACACTCACCTACGCGCTGCTGAACCTGTTCACCCCGACCCGCAAGCCCGTCAGATGGGAGCAATCCCGCGACGGCAGGCGCAAGACCATATACGACGAGCCGCGCACCCCGTGGGCTCGCGTATTGGAACACGACGCCGCCGACCGGGCCCGGGGAGGCCAAGGATACGTGGACGAAGCCACGCGCGGACGCATCGAGACGATCATCGCCTCGACCAACCCGGCCCAGCTCGGCCGCGACATCGCCGCCATCCAGGACCGGCTCGAACACATCAGCCGCGACCGGTCGGAGGCCCTGGCGCGCCGCAACGGACTGGACATGGGATACTTGGGACAGGCGATCGAACGCATGCGCGCCGACGCCGCACAAGACAAACAGTAAGCACGCAAGCATCGTTTCGCGCTCACCAATTACGACGAACGAACGACGATTTCGCGCTCACTTATTAATGATGAACCTCGGCGACCCGAAGCACAGCGCTCCTCTCCGGCTAGCCCGCCGAATCTGCCGGGCGAGCTCCCGAGCCATGTCGGTCACGTCGTCGCAAGTCCATTCATATTGTTCCGGCATTGGTGTTCCAAGCTTCTCGCACAGTTCCTCGACCATGCGGTCATGCTCTGATCCATCAGATGGAGCTTCATTCACCGTGTCCTCACGCATGGTGCCGAATCCGATCCATCCGTCCTGATCGCATCCATAGGAAACGCCTCCCGGCGCGTCGGCAGGTATGTTGCCACAATTCTGGCCCATCCAAGGATGGCCTTCGGGTATCCGCGCATACCCGTTCCAGCAGTGGGAAGCCGGGCCCGCATAGACCGACCATTCGATGCCCCATTCATGGCCGGATCGCACGGGCTTGTCTTGTAGACCAGCGACGAATACGTCCGGATCAGCTTCCCGTGCATGCTGGAACGCCTCCGGATCCTCTCCCACCCTGCGCTCAATGCGTTTGAACGGGTCGAAGTACGCGAGGGCGCCGCCGATCTGTCTGCATCCAGCCTCCTCATTCCACACG
>BABC01000075.1_pt1 | contig 11350 bp, 8 predicted proteins | sample 270348 | NCBI WGS metagenome assembly BABC01 (sample SAMD00036532, study PRJNA27871) | human gut metagenome | isolation source: feces from healthy human sample In-B, Infant, Male
CGCAGTGGAATGCGGTAGACGTTGATGCCCTCGTCCTGTAATCGGCAGCTGGCTACAAATCGCGCGGTGTTCTCGGAGGCCGACGAAAAGTAGACCAGTGCTCCGATCACATTGCTGGTGGCGGCGAATTCAGGCTGGCTGGCACCGGGAACACTTTCCGCGGTGATGCCGGATTCGGTCTGGCTCACGCGGAAACCATGGCCGAAGCATTGGCCTCAGCGCTTACCTGCTGGGCAACCTCACGAATCAAATCGGGGCGGTAGCCGGTCCATGAGTTGTTCGGCGTGATCACCACTGGAGCCTGCTGGAAGCCTGCGGCCTGCAGCTGCTCGAGAGTGCCCGGGTTCTCCGTCAGGTCCACGGTCTCGAACGGCACACCAAGCTTGGTGAGCTGGCGCTTGGTGGCGTTGCATTGCGGGCAATGCGGCTTGGTGAACACGGTGACAGTCATGGCGACTCCCCTCCATCTATCTCTGTTGAACAGTGAAACGATGGCCATATTACATCTGTGTAGCTTGAAATCAATGCACTATATGTAGTGGCGTGTATCACACAACAAACCTAGATATAGTGGTTTCTGTTGATATTCCGCCATTCTTGAGAAGCCCTGAAAAATCGGCGTGCAGCGACTCACCAAGTTATATGTGGCATTGTTCACATTTGCGTTTTGATCGTCATATTTCAGTTTCGAGGGGCTGATTTGAACCTTTCCGGAGGTCTATCTCCGTTTCAAGGGGCCGGTCATCCGCCGAAACACAAGTACAAACGCCTTCTTGCCACCGTCATTTCGCCATTCTTGGACCGCTTCTACTTGGGCACCAGCCCCTCGAAACGGAGATAGAGCTTCCCAAAAAACAAAATCAGCCCCTCGAAACGGAGAATGAACGCTGACGCCCCCATATGACGGCAAAAGGCCTGACCTGTATACGTTCGTACACAATGTGAAATGTATACGAACGTATAACACTGATGTCTGAAGTCATACTCCGCAGTGGCGCCGCAGGTGCGCCACTACAATCGGAATATGGGACTGAAGACTTGGAAGAAGTGGACGGACTGGCCGCTGATGGTGTTGTCCGTGATGTTTCTGGTGGTGTATTCGTGGGAGATTCTCTCCCGTACGTATATCGCGCTGTGCGAGACCGGGGTATCAACCTCAGGCTCACCGTTCTCGTACTGCCAACCGTTAGCGGTGGTGTACAAGATGTTGTGGGCGGCGGTGCGCATTGCCTTGACGGAGGTGGCGGACTTGTCGGTGATGTGGTTGGTGATCTTGGTGGCGGCCAGCATGGAATCGTTGCCGTTACGGATCTCCTGATCACCATTCTGGTAGCCGTAGCCGCCGAAGTAATCGGTCAGAACGAAGCCCTTGAAGCCCCACTCGTCACGGAGCACGGTGTTCAGCAGGTTGTTGGAGGCACCGGCATAGGTGTAACCGATGTAGTTGAAGGAGCTCATCATAGCCTGTGCGCCGCCTTCCTTCACGCTCATCTCGAACGGCTTGAGGTAGATCTCGCGGATGGCCTGCTCGTCCGCCCAGGTGCACACCATGTTGGTACGGTTGGTTTCCTGATCGTTCAGAGCGAAGTGCTTCATGAAGGAGTACACGCCCTTCTCCTTGGCACCGGCAATCTCGTTGGAAGCCATAACACCGGAGAGCAGGGAGTCCTCAGAGAAGTATTCGAAGGTACGACCGGAGAATGCGCCACGGTGGATGTTCATAGCCGGAGCGTACCAACCAGCAACATGCATGTCGTGAGCCATATCGCCGATCATCTCGCCGAACTGCTTGGCCACATTCGCGCCCACGACTCATCCAATATGACGTAAATGGCACTTCTTGATACGTAAACGGCATTTTTTCTCAAATTTCTGTCGCTACCGGTCGCTCAGCGACAGAAATCTAGGAAATGAGGCCACACCTCCTGAATTTCTGTCGCTCAGATGCCGTCAGCGTCACAAATTCAGGAAACAAGGCCATATTTCCTGAAAATCTGTCACTGAGGCACCGTCAGCGTCAGAAATTCAGGAGACTGCGCCTTATTTCCTGAATTTGTGACGCTGAACGCCCAAGCACCACTCCAAAGACGCCACCAAGCTAGGATGGAGGGCATGAGCGATTTGAACGCGTTGAATCTTGAACCGGGCGAAGTGGTTGGCGGGTATACGCTGGTCTCCCGACTCGGCGCGGGTGCCATGGGGTCGGTATGGCGTGTGCGCGACGATGGCGGCACTACCTATGCCATGAAGATTCTGCGCGATTCGTTGGCCGACGAATCGGGAACCTCGAACTCCGCCAACACAGCAGCGCACGACCCGGACCTCAAACCCAACATCACGCCGCGCGAGCGCCTACGTCGTGAGGCCATGGCGCTGAAGAAGGTCAATCATCCGGGCGTATGCGGCATCGTTGACATGGAACTCGATGATTCGCTGGCGTTCATTGTCACCGAGCTCATCGAGGGCCGCAATCTCAAGGAAGACGTGGAGGTCAACGGCCGTTACATCGGCGACGATCTGGAACGTCTGGCCCGTAAACTCATCGACGCCACCAAAGCCGTGCATGCGGCCGGCATCGTCCACCGCGACATCAAACCCACCAATGTGATGGTCTCCGCCGCCGGCCCGGTGCTGGTTGACTTCGGCATCGCCATGGGCGAGGGGGAAAGCCACGTGACCCGCACTGGACTGGTGATGGGCACACCGGGGTTCATAGCCCCCGAAATCATTGACGGCGCTGAATCCGATGAGATGACCGACTGGTGGTCGGTGGCCTCCGTACTCGCTTTTGCTGCGATCGGCGCACCGGTATTCGGCACCAAGCCGATGATGGCGGTGCTGGAGCGCGAAGCATCGGGCAACGCGAACCTTACCGGACTGCCGGCCGGCACGATGGCCGCGTTCCGATCCGCCCTGAACCCCGACCGGTCAAAGCGTTGCACGCCGGACCAATTGCTGAACGCCATCGCTGTGGACGCACTGGATCCGAGCGTGTGGCAAGGCACTCAGGCCGGACCGTTCGCCGCCGGCGCCATTGCCGGAACGGCTGCCACAATTGCCGCCGATGCAGTTGGAACCGAGGCGATGCCCCCTTTTGGCGCAACCGCCGACGCGGATAGCGATAATCCGCGGGCCATCTGGCGTCAGGACGACTACGCCACGGCGGCAATCGACTCATCGTCTTCGCCGACGCTCAGCGACGGCACGGCAGCCGAAGCATTCCCGGCAACTACCAACGCTGGGAGCAATCTCTCGTCGGATGATGAAGCAACACAACTCGTAGGCAATGCCACCGAAAACGCCACCGAGGCGATACGCCCAGCCGCACAGCGTACGGTGCCCATCAGCGATGAACCACCGGTTGCTCCTACCACGCCACTATCCGAACGTACCGCCGTACTGCCTGCACCACAGCCAGTGCCACAACCCCTGCAACCCACACCGCAACCAGTGCCACTAGGCCAGAACGGATGGAACCCGGCCGACGGGCAAAGCACGGCTGTGGATCCGGCGATTCGCCCCGCATTGCAGCATGTCATCAACCAGACCGCGCAATGCGTTCCCACCGAGGCGCTTATCCAAGGCCCGCCTGCACCCAATCCCGCGGATGTGCGTCGTGGAATGTATCTGCAACGCGGAGTATTGCCGCTGTTCCTGTTCGCTGTGCCTTTGGCCGTGCTGGCTGCGAGCTTCCCGCTGATCGCCTTGATTGCAGCCGAAATACTGCTCTGGCTGTTGTTGACGTTGGCATATAACACTGAGTCTCAGTTGGAGCGCGAAGGCCGACGCGGCGGCGAGCGCAAAAGCTCCGATTCGCTGATTCGCGTGGCAACGCTGCCGTGGCACATCGTCAAGGCGCTGCTGCTGTCGATACCGAAACTACTGCTGCTCACCATCGTCTATCTGGCCGGTATCGCCGTGGCCGCGGCCGCGTTGGGACTGCCGGTGCGCACCATCTCGTGGTATTTCACTGCGAGCCGGGGCATTCCGGTTCCGCTGCTGGAGGATATGCCGTTCTCCGTCTCCGGTCTGGCACTTGGTGGGTTCATGGCCATCGGTTGGCTGATCACCGTATTCGGGCCACAGTCGGCCATGCCCCGGTTGGGTGCCGGCGTGCTGCGCGGCACCAGGCACAACGACCTCGAGCCGATGGCGCAACCAGGGGCAGACGGTCTGCCGGCCGCATCAATCCCTCGGCAAGGCAGCCGCGGCACGGTGCTGCTCACCCTATGGATCATCATCACGCTGGTATTGTGCGCGCTGCCGCTGCTGGGCATGCCAATCAGTTGGGTCCCGCTGGCGTAATCTGCATTACTTTTACAGGGAATTCACCTCCCAGCCGATCTGTACGCGGTCTTCCTCAGGGCCGGTCATTATGATGGGCCCCAAACATCGAAGCGATTTCAAGGGGAGATCCATGTCAGATCCGAAGCGTCAGGCTAAGCGCGCCACCCGCGCCGAGCGACGTGCGGCCGAGGCGGCGGCCCAGCAGGCGCAGGCCGAACAGGCAGCCAAGGAGCGTAAGCAGCAGACCATCATCGGCTGCATTGTGGTGGCCATTATCGTGGTGCTGGTAGCCATCGCTGGATTCGCCGTATACAAGGCCATGCAGCCGTCCAACACCAGCAGCAGTAGCCAACAAAACAACATGACCGTGGACGAGGCCTACAGCAAGCTCAAGAAAGTCAGCACCCAGCCGGCTAACGCCGACGACAAGGCCGGCTTCGTAATCTCCAACAAAGGGTATGGCCAGAAGGCCGAGGGGGCTCCCACCATATCCATCTATATGGAACCGCTGTGCCCCGGCTGCGCCTCGGTGAACCGCCAGCTCGATCAAACGCTCGTCAAGCTGATGAACGCCGGCCAGCTCAACATCGATTTGCACTTCCTCAATTTCCAGGACAACAAGAGCTCCGACAACTACTCCAACCGCGCGTTCAACGGTGCCATCTACATTGCCGAGCATGATGACGATCCCGACCACCTCATGAGCTACCTCTCCAACATCTACGCTGAGGATTTCCAACCGGGCGAATTGTCCAATTACGAGCCGGTAAGCAACGCCAAGCTGGAGAAGCAGGCCGTCAAGGCCGGCGTGAGCGAGGATGTGGCCGCCGCGGCGTTCAGCGGCAAGAACGAATACCTCGACTGGCTCACCGCCTCCAACAACTACACGATCCTGCGCCCCGAACTGTTCAACAGCTCCGGCGCCTTCTCCTCCCCCACCCTGACCATCAACGGTGAATACTGGGATCTGAAGCAGCTCACGTTGGCGGATACCAGCATGGTGGACGGATTCCTCAAGTCCATCGGATTGGACGCCGACCAGGTGGGCGTGGAAGGCAAGATGCCTTCAATCGGCGCGGACGGCAAGCCGATTTCAGTGGCCTCCTGAGGCACCGGCCCGGTCGATGCCCTAGGACCGGCGTCGACCGGGCCGCTCACGGCTCCGCCCGAATTGACCACTCGGGAACTACCGGTATACTAGTCATTTGTTCGCAACACTGCTTATGCACGTTGGGATTATGCCTCTTTAGCTCAGATGGCCAGAGCGGCCGCCTTGTAAGCGGCAGGTCGTCGGTTCGATCCCGACAAGAGGCTCGTCGCGCAGGAAAAAGCGTATTATGGGTATACGTAGTTTTTCTACGCACATCATTCTTACCTTGGGTAAGTGCTCCAGGAGCCTCCCCCCAACTATGGGCTTCCTGGAATGAGGGCGGAGCGTCCCCCAACTAGCTCCGCGCCTTAAGGGGGCGGGAACATCCCCTTCTCTCCCGCCCCCTTCTTCTTTTCTCTGCCGTCCTGCAACCGAGCAGGAATGGTGATAGTGCCGAACGAATAAGCCATGCAAACCAGACCAGCCGTTACGATGGGTGGCGTAGTTGTCAGCAGTAAGGAAGAGGAACATCTATGGCACGGCGTTGGACCCCGCAGCGGTTTGTTACACTGCGTCGCATCCGCGTAATTGCCTGTGCTACGGCACTCACCGTGGCGATGGTCGGCTCGTTTGCATTCACCGCAAGAAAATCCGTGGCCCTAAACATCAATGGCCAGACCACCCAGGTCACCACCTACGCTATGACCGCATCCCGCCTGCTCGAGGAGCAGGGCATCGACGTGAAAACCCATGACATCGTCGAGACCTCGTCCGGCAATCAGCTTGCCGATCATGCCGTGGTCACCGTGCGTTCCGCATACCAAACCACCATCACCATTGACGGCACTTCCGTACCATTCTGGACCGTGGCCACCAGCGCAGACCAGTTGCTCGGCTTCTTTGAGGAGAACAACGCCAACGCCGCCAAAATCACGGTCAATATCAATAACGTGTACAACCAGCTCACCGGCGGTCTGGTCATCAACCAATCCGGCCCGGTCACCGTCATCGCGGACGGTAAGACTTCCGAAGCCCCCAATGGCAAACTGCCGGCTGCATCCATTCTTGATTCCAAAGGCATCACGCTGGGCAAAGAGGATCGCATCAGCGTGGAAAAGAACGGCGATGAGACCATTCTGCGCGTGCAGCGCGTGACGCATGGCATGGAAAACCGCACCGTGGTCGTGCCGTTCTCCACACAGACCGTCATCGACCCTAATCTGGCGCCGGGGCAGTCCGAGATCCGCCAGCAAGGGCAAAACGGCGAGAAGACGCAGATTTATAACGTCACCTATGTAGATGGCGTTGCCGAATCGGAAACACTGCAATCCGAGAACGTCACCACGATGGCCGTTGACCAGATCATCGCCATCGGTCCAGCGAAGGCTGAATCATCCACCACCGATTCCGGCAGCACTGACAACAATCAGGGCAATTCCGGATCCAATAAGCCCAACAAGCTCGAGAACACCAGTACTACTGACAATAAGAACGACAGCGGTACGGGCAACACCGACAACAACACGGGCAATACCAGTGGCAATACCGGTAATACCGGCGGCAACACAGGCAGTACCGATAACTCTCAAAATGAGAACACCGGAAGCGACAATAGCTCGCCATCGACTCCCACTCCTGATCCGGCTCCATCGGGCCGTCTTTGGCATCCTACCGTGGCTCAGGCGCAATCCTATGCGGCCGGCGCCGCAGCCCAGCGCGGCTGGACCGGCAACGACTGGACTTGCCTGGTCAAACTGTGGAACCGTGAATCCAGCTGGCTCTGGTACAAGGAAAACAAGTCATCCGGCGCCTACGGCATACCGCAGTCGCTGCCGGCCAGCAAAATGGCCGCATTCGGCGCCAACTATCGCGATGATGCCGCCGTGCAAATCGATTGGGGCTTGTGGTACATCGCCCAACGCTACGGCAGCCCGTCCGTAGCCTGGCAGCATTCGGAACAAACCGGCTGGTATTAATCGGACACAAGGAAGCACTGATGAGCAACAACACCTCCACCACTGGCCATCTACTGGGTGCGGCCGATATTCGCCGCATCGCAGCCGAGGCCGGCATCAGTCCGACCAAGAAATTCGGCCAGAATTTTGTTATTGACCCCGGCACTGTGCGTCGTATCGTGCGCGAAGCGGATGTCACGACCAATGATCATGTCATGGAGGTGGGTCCGGGCCTCGGTTCATTGACGTTGGCGATTCTGGAAACCGGTGCCACGATGACCGCCGTGGAAATCGACCCGCCACTGGCCGAACGCCTGCCCGGCACCGTAGCCGAGTTCATGCCCGAAGCCGCCGATCGCCTGACCGTCGTCAATCGGGATGCGCTGACGGTCACCCCGGATAATGTGCCTGATTTCAACGGCGATACCAGCTTCACCTTGGTGGCCAACCTGCCGTACAACGTGGCCACGCCGATTCTGCTCACCTTGCTTGAACGCTTCGATAGCCTCGGATCTTTCCTGGTGATGGTGCAGAAAGAGGTGGCCGACCGGCTGGCCGCCAAGCCTGGCTCGAAGATCTATGGCACCCCAAGCGTGAAACTTGCATGGTACGGCACTGCCGAACGAGTGGGCACTATTGGGCGCAATGTGTTCTGGCCGGCACCGAACGTGGATTCCGCACTGGTGAAGTTCACCAGATACGCCGCAGACGATACGCAGGCACCTTCCCACGGCAAGTCCTCCGCGGACCGTGAACTGGTATTCCGCCTCATCGATGCCGCTTTCGGGCAGCGCCGCAAGACCTTGCATGCCGCGCTGAAAACCATTGTTCCCGCCGAAGCGTTCGCAGCGGCGGGAATTGACCCGACCCGACGCGGTGAAACGCTGACGGTCACCGAATTTGCGGCATTGGCGGCAGCGGTTCAATCCACATCACATGCCACGCCTACCACTGACGAGGTGGAGCAATGATTCCGGTAGCCGTCCGTCAACGCCCCGCTTATGACGATCAATTGGATGAGCCGGCAGCACTGACCGTGCGCGTGGATTGCCCGGCCAAGACCAACCTCACCCTGGAGGTCGGCCCGACGCACGATGAATGGGGCGGTCGTCACGAACTGGACACCATCTACTGTGCCATCGGGGTATATGACACCATTACCGCCACCGCCAAACATCCGGGAGCCGGCTTCTCGCTGGAACTCGAAGGCGCGCATCTGGGCGATTTGGCCTCATCCAGCAGCGACATGCGCCGCAACCACGCGGTCCTGGCATTATTCGCCATGGCCCAGGAGGCCGGCCGCGATCCCGACGTGTCATTGACCATCACCAAACGCATCCCCGTAGGCGCCGGTCTCGGCGGCGGCTCGGCAGACGCGGCCGCAACCATACTGGCCGTCAATCAGCTATGGGAATTACACTGGCCAATGGAACGCCTGCGTACCATTGCCGCCACACTGGGCGCTGATATGCCATTCTGTCTGTCCGGCGGGTTCGCGCACGGCACCGGATTCGGCGAACGCATCGAGGTCATTGATGCGGGCAGTGCCGCAGAACGCGATCTCATCGGCCAAGGATATGCCGGAGAGGTACTGGTCGGCGCGTATCAGTCGCAGCTCAGCACTCCCGAGGTGTATCACACTTTTGATGCGGTCGGTCCCGGCAATGGCAATCGCAATCATCTGCAGGCGGCGGCCATCAGTCTGCATCCGCGCAGTGGTCAGGCCATTGACGCCGCTGTGAACGCCGGCGCCCGTCATGCATTCGTTTCCGGTTCCGGGCCGTCGGTGGTGGCTTTCGTGCCAGACAACGTCACGGCGCAGCGCATTATCGACGCCTGGCGCAACGGCGGTATGGTCGACCGTATTATCAAGGCCAGTGCACCTGCACACCCCATTATCGGAGTCAGCCAGTAACGCTACTGTAGCAACAAGCCACATGATCATGAAGGAAGTCTAACGATGACGCAGCAAATTGATGAACGGCAGGCACGCAAGACATATGTACGCCACCGCCAGACCATCGTGTTCTCCATCAGTGGCGTAGTGCTTGCAGCCATTCTGGTGGTTGCCATTCTCTTTAATTTCCATGTGTTCGGCCTGGGGCGGATTAACACACCGGCCACCGCGCCAAACTACGGCAATGCCGCTCCCTGCGCCGTCAAGGGCGATGATGGCAAGGCAACGTACGTGGCCAATGGAACTGTCGGCGTGCGTGTGATGAACGGCACCGAGCATAGCCAATTTGCCGCAGCGGTCAGCAAGGCACTGGAAGCCCGCGGTTTCGTGATGCAGGAGGCAACCAACTACTCCAGCACCAACGTCGAACGCACCACTATCTACTTTGGCAAGAACGCCATTAATCAGGCCTACACTTTGGCCGGCAACTTCACCGATGCCGCCATGGTGATGAACGCCCGCGAGGACCAGCTTATCGACGTGGTGCTCGGCGCTACCTTCAACGATCTGAAAGATGAGAAGTCATCCCCGCAGGAAGGCAAGAAAATCACTGATTTCACGGGGTGCGTGGCCGCCGATAAGATGACGAATCTTCCCGCCGATACGCAGCACACCGCTTACCCGGCGCAGTAATCCCACTTTGGCTCCCGCTGGCGGGAGCTGTCACGAAGTGACTGAGGGTGGTTTATATAACATATGTTGACCACCCTCAGTCTCACTCCATGAGCCAGCTCCCGCCAGCGGGAGCTCTCATTTATGCATTACGCCTCTATCTCGGCGTACCAGCGCTTAAGTTCGGCCACGGCAACATCGTGATCCACCGGGCCGTTATCCAGACGGTATTCCAGCATATGCTTGTAGGCGCGGCCAATCATCGGTCCGGGCTCCAGACCCAAGAGTTCCATAATCTCGTTGCCGTCCACATCAGGGCGAATGGCGTCGAAATCCTCTTTTTTCTTGAGCTCGCGAACACGCGCCTCCATCTCATCCATCGCCTGGGAGAACACCATCGCCTTGCGCTTGTTCTGCGTAGTGGCATCCGCGCGAGTGAGTCGGTTTAGACGCTCATACAAATGACCGGCATCCTTGACATAACGGCGCACGGCAGAATCGGTCCACGGCTCATCCACGTACCCGTGGAAACGCAGGTGCAGGTTCACCAGTTCCGAGACGTCCTCCACCAGATGATGATCGAATCGCAGAGCCTTCAAACGCTTGCGGGTCATTTTGGCACCCACCGCATCATGATGATGGAAGCTCACCTTGCCTCCCGGCTCGAAACGTCGGGTCTTCGGCTTGCCGATATCATGCATCACTGCGGCCAGACGCAACGTGAGGTCAGGAGCGGGCACCGGGCCATCCGGGCCGGTTTCCAGAGCAATGGCCCGTTCAAGCACGATCATCGTGTGCTCAAAGACATCTTTGTGCCGATGATGCTCGTCAATCTGCAACTGCAACGCCGGAATCTCGGGGAACACGATATCCGCCAGACCTGATTCGACCAGTGCTTCCAGCCCTGCGCGAGGGCGGTCAGACAACAGCATCTTGGTCAGTTCATCACGTACTCGCTCGGCGGATACAATCTCAATGCGATCGCGCATCGAGGAAATCGCCTCCGCAGCATCGGGAGCAATGGAAAAGCCCAGCTGAGCCACGAATCGGACCGCACGCATCATACGCAGAGGATCATCATCGAATGACTGGCTCGGATCAACAGGAGTACGCAGCACGCCTTTGGCCAAATCGCTGGCACCGCCGAACGGATCAACGAATTCCAGATCGGGCACACGCAGGGCCATGGCGTTGACGGTGAAGTCGCGGCGTGAGAGGTCACCTTCAAGCGTGTCGCCATAATTGACTTCAGGCTTGCGCGAATCCGGATCGTAGGTATCCGACCGATAGGTGGTCACCTCAACCTTGACCTCGGTGCCGTCCGCACGCCGGCGCATGGCACCCAACGTACCGAACTTGCGGCCCATATCCCAAAAACCGTCATGCCCCCAACGGCGCAGAATGGGCTCGAACTGTTCCGGGCGCGCGGATGAGCAGAAGTCCAGATCG
>BABC01000129.1_pt1 | contig 11273 bp, 10 predicted proteins | sample 270348 | NCBI WGS metagenome assembly BABC01 (sample SAMD00036532, study PRJNA27871) | human gut metagenome | isolation source: feces from healthy human sample In-B, Infant, Male
CCTGCGCCCCATCCAAACATGAAGTGAGATAGATCATGTTTCCATGACCACATGGGAGCGAGCATATGGAAGATTCTTGCACTCATCGATCCGTCACCAGCAAGTAATCCATTGGTGGCTAAAGAGTTTAGACGCGGATTGATGATAATTGCGCTCAATCCACCTGCTCCAAGAAGTCCTAAAGCACCGACGAACCCAGCTGTTACCTTACGTGAGTGGAAGTTGATTGTCGCTATCAGCCAGATAAATGTAGCTACCACTGTATCCAGTATGATTCGGGTGCCGGAGCCCATCGCAATTGCTCCAGCGGCAAATATCGGTATCAATATGCCAATCTTGCGGTCGCGGGTCAGCCAGAAAACTGGCAGGAGTACGCCGAACAGATGCATGCCGATATAGCTAGGTTCTGCGAACATGAATTGAGGACGAAAGCTCGCATAGTTTCTATATAGAGCACCCCAAAAATATGCTCGTACTGGCTGCCAGTTCAGATGTCGTTCTAAAGCGATATATTGCAGTATCCCAATGAGGAATGCCACTACATATGCGGTGAATAGCGTAGTTAACAATGTTCGTACAAGTACACGTTTAATGCGGATCGCGATGTCGAGCGAAGCCAAGCACGCCAGCCCTAACAATATGGAGATGAATGACTTTGCGGTTGCGCTGGCGTGTATTCCATATGACTGCCAGCCGTATACGGATGTGAGCACTAGTAGCAGGGGAAAGAGGAAGAACGGCAGGAAGCGGCGTGCGGTATCGCGCAAGTATCGCCAGTTGATGATTGTGTACAGGGTGAACAACCAGGGGGAGATTGGCGTCCAATAGGGGAGTGGAATGCCAATTTTTGTGCCATCAAATGGCAGCATGGCCACTGCGGCAAACATTAACATGTCTGATGGGGTGATGGTGATACGAGTCAGCGTCTCGGTCATTGCCCCACGCTGTAGCGCGGGGCAATGACCGGAGTTTCTGCGTTTTTCTTGAACTGACTTGTTGCCGAGCTGCGTATTGTTCAGTGTGGGCATACTTGGTTCCCTCCCATATCCTCCGTGAGAACTGTACCAGTTGCATGTGTGGGTGAGGTGATGGGGGTTCGGTCAACCGTTCACTTTCATGAAGCACTTTTAAACTCCCACCAAGTAATTGGCAGTCGCTTACAAAAACTGAATAATCTATGGGCCAATCAGCCGTTTAGATCCTCTCCGTGGGGCTGGTGCATGTATTGTTCAACCCAAGCCATGCTGGTTTTTTGGAAATTAAAAGCCTGAATTATCATTAATTCGAAATCCAGGCTTTTACAGTATTCGTATAATCGCGAATTAAGCAGAAATCACTCAGCCTTCTTGCGGCCGCGGCGCTTCATGGTGCCGGCAGTGGCGTTTGCGACATCAAAAATCACGGTCTTGTCTTCCGGGTAAGCAGTGCCGTTGACGGAGGCGAAAGAGACCTCGCCTTCTGGAGCTTCGACAAGCGTGAAGTACTTGGAAATTGCTTCAACAAGGACAGCATTCTTGATACTTACAGACGTAGTCTGCTTGCCCTCACCCTTGCTGAATTTCACGGCATTATCCGCCTTAGCGGTAGTCGGCGTGACGGCAATTTGTCTGGTTTTATCGTTAATAAGGATCTTAACTTGTGCTGGAAAATTCAGCACTTCTGCGGTGGCCTTATTGAAACGTACAACGGAATCGGTAACGGTCATTACCGTTTTGCCAACGGGCTTAACTAGCTGAACTTCTTCGAATCCTTGAAGCAAGGATGCCATAATATACTCCTTCACACTGCATAAATACTATTGACAATTTTGATTGTAATGAATGATAATTGGAATTACAATTTTATATATCACATTCTCAATTTCAATTCATAATATGGAATAGGGAAATAGTGCTGTCGCAAAATATTTAGTGAGAATACATTGTGATTGCGATTGTGTACGGTTATTTATTCTGCAGTCGTATCAAGGGTTTTGGTCATTGTTCACAAGGATACAAAAGCTCGAGAAGTTCCCCGGTAGGTGCTAAATTATAGACCATCTGTGAGAATTTTCCGAAGAGGTAAGGAAGAACATTGACCATCGCTGATTTGCTGCAGATTGTTCGCAAGCATCTCGCGTCTGCGATTATCTCGTTCGTGGTGGTGTTTGCTGCAGTCGCAGCTGTCACGTTCATCATGCCGCCGAAGTACACGGCTACGGCTGAAGTGTTCGCCACGTATGCCGGTCAGTCCGGCGAGACGCAGACCACCAACGATATGAGCTCGGGTGCCAATTATTTGAACACCCAGATCAAGACGTATCCGGAACTGGTGAAGACCGAAGCCGTGCTCCAGCCCGTCATTAAGGACCTCGGTCTGGATATGACCACGACCGATCTTGCCGATGTGGTGACCGCTACGAACCCCACGAACACGTTCATGGTGGATATCTCGGCGGAAGTCGGCGATCCGCAGCAAGCGGCCGACATCGCCAACAGCGTGGCGAAGAACCTCTCCGATCAGATTTCTTCCGACCTGTACAACAACTCCTCTTCCAGCGGCTCTCCCATCAAGCTCACGGTAGTGCAGAGTGCTCAGACTCCTACCGGGCAGAGCTCCCCGAACATTCCGCTGTATCTGGCCATGGGCCTGATTCTCGGCCTCATCGTAGGCATTGGCGTTGCCCTGCTGAAGGACATCCTCAACACCAAGGTGGACTCCACCGATGATGTGCGTGAGCTGACCCACGCCTCTTCGCTGGGTACTGTGCCTCAGGCTACGATTCTTGACGACAGCCGCCCGGTCGTGGTTGCTCAGCCGGCCGGTAGCGAGGCCGAGGAATTCCGTCGTATCCGCACGAACCTTTCGTTCCTTACCACCACCGCCACGCAGGGTCATGGCCGACTGCTGGTCATCACCTCCACTGATCCGTCCGAAGGTAAGACCACGGTTTCCGCCAATGTTGCCGTGGCTCTCGCCGAGGAAGGCAAGAGTGTGCTGCTTATCGACGCCGATCTGCGCCACCCGTCCGTGGCTCACAAGCTCGGCATTGAAGGTCACGTGGGCCTGTCTCACGTGCTGTCTCGCCAGGCGTCCCCGGCCGATGTCATTCAGAAGTATTGGAAGCCGAACCTGCACATCATGCCTGCCGGCAAGCGCCCGGCTAACGCCAGCATCTTGCTGAACTCCGATCTCATGAAGGAAATGGTCGAGCAGGCCCTCACCCAGTACGATTACGTGATTATCGATACTGCTCCGCTGTCCGTGGCCGGCGACGCCACCGTGTTCGGCCGTATGGCCGGCGGTCTGGTGCTCGTGACTGGTAAGGGCGTAGTGGAGAAGAAGGAGCTGGAGAACACCGCTACGGCTCTGCAGGCCGCTGAAGTGCCGATTCTCGGCTTCATCTTCAACTTCGCTGATCCGAAGAAGATACACTCGAAGAACTATTACTACTACTATTACGAGGACGGCAACAAGCGCAGCTCTCATAAGGGCGCCAAGAGCAAGGGCGAGAAGAAAGCCCGCAAGTAATAGTTTGGCGTTTGCCGATCGTCTTGCAATATGAACCGTGCGGTACTTCTGTGCCGCACGGTTTACTGTTATAAGACTGAGTTGTTGGATTTATGGTGCTGGCTGTATATCGAATAGTAAAGAATTGTGACATTCTTGAATACCAGCTGGCACGCTCGGCATAGGGCTGGATAAACTGACAGTTTGGAATGACTTCAATGATGCAAAGGAATGAGAAGAGCATGGGAGCAGACGAACGCCCTGAACCGAACGCGGAATCTGGTTCCTCTACGTCGCCGGCTCGCGGTGACATCGTCGATACCTTCTGGGATATACCGCCCATCTCGTTCGACGAGAACGACGGCGGTATTACGCAGGATGACAATGGTACGGGGACTGTTGCGGGTGGCGTTCAGTCCGTCTTCCCCAGCTTTGACGAAGTATTGGAATGGCCTACTGCGAGTGCGGCGAATACTGCTGGCGATGCCTCTTCCCCTTCCGATGCTGTGGCTACTGCCCCGATGACTTTTGCGGCACCTGATACTGCGGAAAGTGCTCAGTCGCCTCAGCAGGATAATAATGCGACGCTGCCGCTTTTCGCGCCGATTTCTGATGACAAGCCGCAACGTGATAGTGCCATAGACGATTTGAACATCGACTTCAGTGCCATCGAACAGAATCCCGAGCCGGTGGAGGAGCCGGAAGAAGACCGTGTGGCAGAGACTCCTCGTGGCGGCAAGGGCGGCAAGAAGAGGACCAAGGGCATTATCATTTCGGTGATTATTGCGCTGGTGGTGATTGCAGCGATCATTGGTGGTGTATGGTACTGGCGTTTCAGCGAGCAGCGTCAGGAAAGCCATCGGCTGCATCAGGATGCGTTGACAGCATGTACTGAGGCCGTGGACCAGAATGCCACCGCTCAGAAGGCGCTGACCAAGGCGTTGGCCGACGCCAAGAGTGCTCAAAGCATTACAGCTGATCAAGTGGCTGACGGCGCGACCATAGATACGCTGAAGAAGGCAATTGCTGCGGTAAAGAATGTGGAAGCGGTGGAGTGCAAGACTTCAGCTTCTACGTCAGACCTCAAGGAATATGCCAAGACGGCCACTAGCCAGACCAAGACCGCCAAGAAGAAGGCCACTGCGATTACTGCTGCGGCAAAGGCCGTGACGGACAGCAAGAACGCCAAGGATCAGGCTAACGCTCAGCAGGCGTTGCAGAGCAAGATAGCCGAGGCTCAGACTTTGCTGGACAACAGCCTGTATGCCGTCGACGATAATTCAACGCGAGTGACGCTGGAAAGCGACATCGCCAACGCCAATACCGTGCTGTCCCAGCAGGGCACTGACGTAAAGGCCATGCAGGATGCCGTCAACACGCTGACTGCGTCCATGGATGCAGTAAACACGTCCATGGCCAACTACAGTGCAGCTGTTGAAGCTCAGCGAGAAGCAGCGCGGCAGAAAGCTCTGAATGATTATTATGCACGATTAAGGCAGCAGCAGTTGTTGCAGCAGCAACAGCAACCACAGCCAGACGGTACAGGCGATCAGGGGACGAAACTGGGTACAGACGATCAGGAGACGAAACCGTAAGATGAGTCGAAGCAGTAAGTGATTGTGCTAGCCTAAATTGTCAAAGGAACCGCGCATAACAGTAGTGCGCATTTCCACCAGCGGTGCCGTTCACGGACTGGTAGGAGACTTCGCCTTCGGGGGCTTCCGCCAAGGTGAAGTCTCCTTGCGGCGCGGAACCTGTTGTGTACGTGTTGATTTGGCTGGCTTAGTAGCTCTTGTGCGCCTGCCAATGCGCGTACGCGCCGGAAATCGAGCCATAGCGGCCGTTGCAATAATTCACAAACCACTTGAACTGGGTCTGGTAGTTGGTCTGCCAGTCTGCACCTGCGGAAGCCATCTTGCTTCCCGGCAGCGCCTGCGGCAGGCCATAAGCACCTGAAGACGGGTTCGTGGCGGTGGGGCTCCAGCCGGATTCATGGCTGATGATGAAGTTGGCGGCGGTGAAGTCGGCCTCGGAGTAGCCGCTGGAAATTAGGTAGTCATGCGCCCAGGACTGAATCTCGCCGGCCGGCGTGGTGGTGCCGAGGGTGGCGGCGCTGGGCGAAGACACGGTGGCGGTGCCCACCAGAATCACCTTATCGACCGGAGCCTTCTTGACCCAGGAGGTGAACACATTGGAGGAAACGACCTGATCGCCGGAGCGGGTTACCAGAGACGTGGTCTCCATCACGCCCTTCTCGCCTTCGGTCTCGACCTTCTCCTGGCCCTTGGGCAGGCTCGAGGTCTCCTTGCGCACTTCATTGAAGGCGATTTCGGTGTCGGTGGTCTCCACCGTGGTGTTGGCGCGGTTGATGGAAATGACTGTGGACTCGCTGACCTTGGAATCCAGGCTCGGAGTCACGCTGTCTTCCGGATCGAGGACGATATCGCCGGTTTCCAGCACATCCTTGACGGTGGTCATGTTGGCTTTTTCGCCGAGGACCACGCGAGACTTGCCATTGACCTTGACGGTCACGTAGGTGGTGCTCTTGAGCGCGCCGCGGGATGCCGAACGGGAAGCCGCACCATCAGTGGCGGAGAATGAGGTTGGGGTGATGGAAGGTGTAGCGGTGCTCGACTGATAGAAGTCGCGGGATATAACGCCTGCAGTGGCAATGAGACCCACTGCGACCACGGCCGCCGCGATCTTCGCCCACTGGCCCCGAGACAGGGTCTTGACGAATGAGGTCCGCTCAGCGTGCTTCGACATTGCGCTCCTTGGTTGGGTACACACTGCTCTCCATCATAGGACGTTGAGTGGATGAATAAAAAACCGTGGTGGGTGTTCGACCCGCCACGGATGGCATATGTAGTAGTTGGCAGTGCAAGGAAGCGCTATATATGGGCTTTTCCGCGCTTCCGTTGCCGCAGTGCGATAAGGCTTACTGCTGCTCCTGCGCTGCCTGCTGTGCTTTGGCGGCGGCCAGATCCAGCGCCTTGGCCTGGGCGATGAGGTCGTCCAGATCGGAGGCCTGCAGCGCGCCGGCCTGCTGGAAGATGACCTCGCCCTGCTTGGCAATCATCAGCGTAGGCACAGCTTGAATGCCGGCAGCCTGAGCCAGATCCTGATTGGCGTCGATGTCCACCTTGACGAAAGCGATGTTCGCATTCTCCGGCTCGTTGGACGCAGCTTCGAAAATCGGGCCGAATGCTCGGCACGGACCGCACCAAGTGGCCCAGAAGTCAACGAACACGATTTCGTTGTCAGTAATGGTCTTCTCAAACTCAGCTGAAGTGATGGCGGTGGTGGCCATTGAAGTTCCTTCCTCAAACACAGTGCTTGATGCTGTGTACCAGTTTCCCAGCACCACCCAACATTTCGGCAAAAGCTTGTGCCCCAAGCTGAATGGATTGCGGGCGCATGGAGGCGATGAGGCGCTTTATTGAGAATTCACAGACAATTTTTCGGTGAATTGTGCCCATGTTCATCAATGCGCGCGATAATGAGACCATGCCAGTCATGAATGATGAAGTGCCCGATGAGGGCGATTACGATGCCGGGCGTGGCCGCGGCGAATTCGACAACATCACGCCCGAGGACTTCATTCACGGGGGCGGTTCGGGCCATGGCAATCCTCCGGGGTGGCTTGGCCCGGCCGATATCAACCGGGCCCGCCACCAAATGCCCATCGCATACGTGGAGATAGTGCCGGTGCGTACCGATGAAATGGGGCGCGTTGCCCAGGTCGGCTCGTTGCTGCGCGTTTCCGAAGACGGGTCCATTGAGCGCACGCTGATCACCGGCCGTGTGCTGTATCACGAGACGTTGCGCGAGGCGATTGCCCGTAATGTGGCCAAGGATTTGGGAGATATCGCGCTGCCGTTGCTGCCCACCTCACTGCAGCCGTTCACCGTGGCTGAATTCTTCCCCACGCCGGGGCTGGGCGAATACTATGATCCGCGCCAGCATGCGATCGCATTGTGTTACGTGGTGCCCATTGCCGGCGACTGCAAGCCGCAGGACGAGACCCTGGACGTGGAATGGGTGGACCTGAAGAGCGACATGATGGATACTTTCGTGGCGCAGATGGTCAACGGGCATGGCCACATCGTGCGGCAGGCGCTGGCTTGGGCCGGAATCTGAGTTTTCTATCTCCCGCTGGCGGGAGGTGGCGCGTAGCGCCGGAGGGTGGTCCGGGGAGGATTCCGTCTGAGACCACCCCCAGTCGGCTTTGCCGACAGCCCCGCCAGCGGGGGCATGAATGTGAAGGAGTAATTCATGGCAATAGAACTGGCCAATCATATATATAGGGACGGCGAGGGCGTGCCAGTGGTGCTGATGAACGCCTACCCGGTGGACCACCGCATGTGGGACGTCTGTGCAAAGGCGCTCGCCGACTTTGCCGATCTGGAGGATGTGCCGCCGTTCCCGATTTGGGCGCCGGATATGGCGGGCTCGGGTGAATCCCCGGCTCCCAGCGAGGCCGATTCCGGGCCGCGTATGGCCAACGGCGCATATAGCGAGGCTTTGGATCGACTGGCCGATGCCTACGTTGATCTGATTAAGGCCGCTGGCTACGAACAGGCGATTTGGGTGGGCCTGTCCATGGGCGGCTATGTGGCGATGGATATTCAACGCCGCCACCCCGAAGCCGTGGCCGGTCTGGCTTTGTGTGACACCATGGCCGCCTCTGACGGTGTGGGCGGCGAAGGCCGTCTGACTATGGCGAACGCCGCCGAGCAGACCAATTCCGTGGAGCCGGTCATGCATTTCGCACGCCCGGCCGAGGGCGATTCCACCGTGAAGCGTACGCCCGAATTCATCGAGACCATGACCGCTTGGATAGAGGAGCAGAATCCCGCCGGTCTGGCGTGGCGTCAGCGCATGACCTATGGCCGTCCCGATATGAGCGATGTGCCGGCCACCATCAGCGTGCCCACCGTGGTGGTATCCGGCGAGCAGGATCCATCCAGCAATCCGAGTGTGCTGAAGCCGTTGGCCGAGAAGATCGCCGGCGCAGAATTCGTGGACATTCCCGACTGCGGTCACTTCAGCGCCGTCGAACACCCGGACACCGTGGCCCGTGCCCTGCTCTCGCTCGTCAAGCGCGTGCAACAACACTGACTTCCTCCCGCTGGCGGGAGGTGGCGCGTAGCGCCGGAGGGTGGTCTGGCGAGGATTCCGTCTGAGACCACCCCCAGTCGGCTTCGCCGACAGCCCCCGCCGGCGGGGGCAAAACTACATTCTGGAGATACGTATGACTGCTGACATTCACTTTTCGCCGTTGGCGCTGACCCGCGCGCTGCCGTTCCTGCCGCTTGCCCAAGGCGATATCGACTATCAGGTGGATCGGCGCGGCGAGCCCGACCTCATCAACACGTTGCTCGCGGACCCGGCCGCCAAAGTGGTGCTGACTCGTGGCGGGTTGGTTGCCGTGCCGCGCGGGCAGGGCGACCTGGTGGATTATGAAAACGTGAAAATGCGGCTCGCCACGCTGCCGGGCGCATACGTTGGCGAGGAGTTGCGCCGTTACCCTGAAGCGGTCGCCATGTTCCTCGGCTCGTACGGTGGTGTGCGCGGCGAATGCGTGATTGCCGTGGACATATCCCGCGTGCCGGAAATCGGTGAAGGTGCTGTGCCCGGCGCACAGCCCAACGGCGTACTGGGTGTTCAGGATGCCGGCACTGTCGATGGCGCGATGGGCTTGGCCAACGCCAACGGTAACGCTGCTGGCAAGCGTGCTGGCGAATCGGGCGGAGCCGCCGAATCCGCTGCTCCCTTTGGTGTGCCGGATTCAGCTGGGCAAGGTGCGGATGACGCATTTGACGAGTCGGTCAGCACCCCGGCATCCCACGCCGCGCCGAAGCCCACACTGCTGCAACAGGCCGTAACGCGGTTCGATTGGGTGGATTTGCGTGGATTTGCGCCACACGCCAACGCGCGGGAGGCCGGTCAGGCCACCAGCGCGGTCACCCTGAGCATCTGGCATAGCCGTCAGCGGTTCTGTCCCACATGCGGTGCCCCCGTGTTGCCGGCGCTCGCCGGATGGGCGCAGCGTTGCTCCAACCAGGCTGACGGCAATCGTATTTTGTTCCCGCGCGTCGAGCCGGCGGTGATTACCGCTGTTGTGGACGGTCAGGACCGTCTGCTGTTGCAGCACAATGCGGCGTGGAAAGACCCGAATCTGTATTCGGTGTCTGCCGGATTCGTGGAAGCGGGGGAGAACCTTGAGCATGCGTGCCGGCGTGAGGCCCGCGAAGAAACCGGCATTCAGCTGGGCGAGGTGCGGTATCTGGGTTCGCAGCCGTGGCCATTCCCCGCCTCGTTGATGATGGCGTTCAAGGCGCATGCGATTACCACGGATGTGCATGTGGACGGTTCGGAAACCGTGACCGCACGCTGGGTCACGCGCGACGAATACACCGCCGAGCTGATTGCCGGCCGAATGGTGGCACCAGGGCGCGCCACCATCGCACGGTACATGATTGAGGAGTGGCTTGGACGCGAGCTATAGGTTAGGCTGGTGTGTATGAGTGATGAAACCGAACAGCCGCTGAACCTCGATATTCCCGAGCATCTTGAGTACTCCGACGAACACGTATGGGTGGATCGTTCGGACGATCTTGCCATCATCGGCATCACCGAATACGCCGCCGACCAACTGGGTGAGCTCGTGTTTGTGGACCTGCCTGAGCCGGGCACCCGCGTAGAGGCCGGCGACGAAATCGTGGAGCTTGAATCCTCGAAGGCCGTCCAGCCGCTGATCAGCCCGGTGGCCGGTACCGTGAAATACGTGAATCGCGACGTGGCGGACGATCCGTCCGTGGTGAATGGCGATCCCTATGGCGAAGGTTGGATTCTCAAGGTTGATCTCGACGATGATGAGCCCGAGCTGCTGACCGCCGAGGAATACGCCAAGATCATACGGTAACCAAGTGTTCAGGAACTCATAACCTGAGTGGCCTATATTGGTGCATATGAGAAGCCCACGCGAGGATTTTGAAGCGGCCGCCCGACACCTGCCGCCAGTACATGGCAGTAGTGCGCCATCGCCCGATGACATGCCTACGGTGCCGATTCCCGCGCGCAAGGCCGCCACCACTTTCGATACACCGTCCAGCCGTGAGCGGCTTGAGGTCAAGCCGGCGTTCACCCGTGTGATTCGCCGTACCCTCACCGGCACGTTCGGCATTTGGTCGCGTCTTTCCGCACTGGCGGTGCGCCATCTCGGCTGGTATCCACGTGTGGAACCCTATGTGGGCTATGGCACCAGCGACTATTCGCGATTGATTTGCCGTACGGTATACGCTCCCGAAAACGCGCGACCCGGCGAGGTAAGCAGAGGCATTCGCGGCATGCTGACCGTGCCCGCCCCACGCACCCATGTGCAGGCCAGCATTGATGACATACCGTTGAACACCATACAAATTGGTGATTCTGAAGTGTATGACAAGGTCGATCGCACCCGTGATCTCAGTAGCGAATATGCGGTCTCTGATTCCGCGGGCTACCTTGACCTCGTGGCTGAGCATCGCCTTGAACCCGGTATTCATCGCGTCTCGTACAGCGTGAAGCGCCGCAAGCCCGTTTCCGCCAACCTGTACACCATTCCGGCCAGTGCCAAAGTCGGCATCATCTCCGATGTGGACGACACCATCATGATCACGCAGGCGCCCGTGCTGTGGAAGGCCGCCTACAATCTGCTTTTCCTCAACCCGAAGAAGAAGGCTTCCGTGCCGGGCATGAGCGTGCTGTTCACGCGCATCGCCGATCTGTTTCCCGGTGCG
>BABC01000103.1_pt1 | contig 11189 bp, 10 predicted proteins | sample 270348 | NCBI WGS metagenome assembly BABC01 (sample SAMD00036532, study PRJNA27871) | human gut metagenome | isolation source: feces from healthy human sample In-B, Infant, Male
TGGACTGATTCCAACATCAATTCATGCAATCGTACCGTCGGCAATACGCCGACCACATGAGAAAGAACAAATCAATGTCAACACTGATTCTTGTATTCCATCCCCACCTGCAGAACGGCTCCCGCGTCAATGCCCGCTTGATTGCCGAGCTGAAGGCTCAAGGCGAAGAAGACATCACCATCCGCGACGAGTACGCCGAATACCCCAATTTCGCCGTCAACGTCGATCACGAGCACGAACTGCTCGAGGCAGCCGATAGTGTGATTCTGCAATTCCCGCTCTACTGGTATTCCTCCCCCGCCCTGCTGAAGGAGTGGGAGGATCGGGTCATCACCGCAGGATGGGCCTACGGTGGCGGCCACGCACTGCGCGGCAAGGAACTCAAACTGGTGGTCACCACTGGCTCCGATGCTGCCAAGTATCAGAAAGACGGCGAATACGGCCGTACTATGGATGACCTACTGAGCCCATTTGAAGTTGTGGCATATAAGGTCGGCATGGAATACGCCAAGCCGTTCCTGGTGCAGGGTACTGCCACCATCACCGATGACGCCCTTGACCAAGCCGCCGCCGACTACGTTTCGGCGATTCTGGACTGAATGGAGCTGAGGCCAGGTGCGCGATACACCTGGCCTTATTGTTTTTCACGGATGAGCCGCAGCTCTCTCCCTCAGTCTCACTGCCGCTCGACAGCTCCCTCTTCAGAGGGAGCTTGTTTCCTGTAAACTTACTGGTTACTTCTTGAGCGGCACGTAGATTACGTTGTCGATGAGCTCCTGATAGTGCTTGACGATTTGCGCGCGACGAGTCTTCAGACTCGGAGTGAGCATACCGTTGGCTTCGGTGAACTCATCGGGCAGAATCTCGAACTTACGAATCGATTCGGCACGCGAGACACCTTCGTTAGCGGCATTCACCGCACGCTCAACTTCGGCATGAACAATGGCGTTCTTGGCCAAGGCATCCAAATCCGGCTCTGGCTTGGCACCTTGGGATTCCAGCCAATTGTTGGCATCCACCAAATCCAGCGTGACCAAGGCAGCCACGAACGGCTTCTTGTCTCCAATAACCAAGCACTGGTTGACCACCGGAGAGGTCATCACAGAAGCCTCCAGAAGGCCAGGCGACACGTTCTTGCCGCCAGCGGTGATGATGAGGTCCTTCTTACGGCCAGTGATGGAAATGAATCCGTCTTCGGAAATATCACCCAAATCACCGGTATGCAGCCAACCATCAGTGATCTGCTGGGTAGTGACCTCAGGGTTGTTGTGGTATCCCTTGCACACCAGCGGCCCCTTGACTACCAGCTCGCCATCCTCGGCGATGCCGGCGGTGATGCCGCACATCGGCATGCCGATGGTGCCGATGCGATTGTCTTCCGGCAAGCTCACGCACACCGGACCACAGGTTTCCGTCATGCCGTAGCCTTCCAGCACCGGCATGCCAATGCCGTTGAAGAAGTGAGAGAGCTCGGAATCCATCGGGGCTCCACCGGTGATGGCAAAGTCGGCGTTCGGGCCAAAGATGGTACGAATCTTCTTGTACACCACCTGCTCGTAGAAAGCGTGAGCAATACGACCGGGAAGCGGCAGCTTCTCGCCCTTCTGCTCGGCCTTGGACCATTCACGCGCGTTTTCGGCGGCGCGCATGAACATCTTGCCCGCAAAACCGCTGCCGGCACGCTGGGAAGCGGCGTTGTAGACCTTTTCGTACACACGCGGCACGGCAAGCAGCAGCGTGGGACCAAAGGTCTCGAAGTCCTTGACCATGGTCTTCATATTGGAGCTCAGGGCCAGAGAAATGGTGCCGCCAAAACTGAAGAATTCCATGAATCGGGCGAACACATGGCTCAGGGGCAGGAACAGCAGCAGACGGCGGTTGGGCCATGCGCCGGCACGAGGCATGTACTGCAGGGCGGAGCGCACCAGGAACGCGAAGTTGCGGTGGGTGAGCTCCACGCCTTTCGGGGTGCCGGTGGAGCCGGACGTGTAAACGATGGTGGCGCGGTCGTCGCCGTGGGAGGCGTTCTTGTATTCCCAGAATTCGGCATCGGTGACGCTTTCGCCATAGGTCTTGATGGCGTTCAGGCCGCCTGCTTCGATGACGAACACGTTGCGCAGGGTGGGTACCTCGCTGCGCACGGATTCAATCTTGTCGCGCTGACCGTCATCCTCGGCGATGGCGAGCGTGACCTTGGAATCGTTGAAAATCCAGCTGACCTGGCTGGCGGAGTTGGTCTCATATACCGGCACGGTGAGTGCGCCGATGGACATGATCGCCATATCCAGAGCGGTCCACTCCCAACGCGTGCGAGACACGATGGCCACGGAGTCGCCCTTGTTGACGCCCAGACCAATCAGGCCTTTGGCCAGATCGATGACCATGTCACGGAAGACCTGGGCGCTGTACGGCTGCCAGGTGCCATCCTCAGTTTTATATTCGATCATGGCGCCATCGGGATCGCGCTTGGTTCGCTCATCGAGCAAATCGAACAGGTTGATGTCGCTGTCGATCGGCTCCTTGACGGGATTGGTGAACTGCTTGACGATATGAGTATCGTTATTGGCCTTGTCAGCGATGTTTTCAGGCATATTCCCATGTAACTCCACGGAGGATACAAAACACGCCGATTGACGCTGCACGCCCAATGCAAATGGCCTCGCACACCGGCATCCACCGGAATGCGAGGCCATGCGGCAACTCAATGTTGACATGCCCAGTCCAGACTCAGCCAATGGAGCCGTTGCTCTTTTTCAGCTCGTCGCGGATCTCCTGCAACGTGGCGAGCGTCTGTTCTTCGACACTTGGGCCTTCTTCCTTGGCTTCGGCCTCATCTTGAGCGGCGGTCAGGTCACGCAACTTGTTGATAGGCAGAATCACGCAGAAGTATACGGCCACACCGATGAGCAGGAAGTTAATCAAAGCATTCAGAATAGCGCCGAACGAAATGGTCGAGTTATTGAACGTAATGGTCAGCAGACCAGACAAATCCGGCACGCCACCGATCATGCCGATCAGCGGGCTGATGAGGTTATCGGCAATGGAAGTGACCACGGTGGTAACCGCGGAGCCCATAACCACACCAACGGCCATATCAATCATCGAACCGCGGGAAAGGAACTTTTTGAAGCCGGCAAGCGGGCCTTTATCGGTCAACGCAACGACCGCATGAGTGGCGCTGCCCGCACTTTTCATAAGATTGTCGGCAATATTGGATGGGGACTGATTTGCCATGATATCTCCTTAACAGCGCAAATCCGCGAACCGACCCGATGACCTGGGCTCGCCTTTCATTCGCCATTATGCTTCACGAGAAACCGTATGCGCGGTTATTCGACAACATATCGGCAGAAAACCGGTATTCATGCGCGGATTTACGCGGGCAATCACCACTGACCACCCGCGTTGCGACTCTCACGTTTCAGAACTGAATATAGTCGATCTCCGTATGTTCGCCGGTCTCCAGATACTTTGCCACGTCATCCGGCCCAGCGAATACCAGCTCGACCGCCTGCGCAATCATCAGATTCACGCGATCCATCGGCGTCAGGTTTTCGAAATAGCCGTATACCGGAATACCAAGCGCGTGAGCATACCCGACCTCGAACATGGTGCCGGGGTCTTCATCCATAAGATTGGCAACAACCGCTTGGGATGCGTTGATGCCCTGAATGTCATCGTTGAAGCAGCCCTCGGGGCCGACCTCCTCGATTTGGCTGGCGAATCGCGGCTTGAACAGTGTCCTGCCGTGATCCTCCAGCACCTTCTCCAACCGTTCCATGCTCGCCGTCTGTTCGGGATCGAAAAACGGGCCGGCCACATAGAAGTCATACTGCTTGTCTTCACTCATGGTTTCCAGTCATAGCGCAGCATCGTCCATTCGCGGGCCACAAGTTCAATGCATGGATAGCCGTCCGCATAATGACCATCAGGAGCGCAAGTGCCCGAGATCGGATTCGAACCGACGACACCCGCTTTAGGAGAGCGGTGCTCTATCCACTGAGCTACTCGGGCAACGACGTTTCATTGTACACGGGCAATCGCCCAGCCCACAATTCGTGCCGGTTTGGTACGGAACCGCGCTGCCGCCGCCGACGCAATGCCGATTCACAAGTCGAACAAGGTACAGTGGCAGGTCATGGGACAAGCTGCATCACCATGCATCGACGTTCCCCACAAAGCAGATCAACGCAGGAAGGCGATATGGCACAGTCACGGAACACCACCAGAGGAACCACAACCAAAGGGAAGTCCGCACGCCCTCAAACCACCCGTTCGCAGTCCAAGTCCGCGCAACGAAACAAATCGTATTCCCGTCCTGTACCACAGTCGGCACTCAAACCTCATGAGCGTCACCATTTCTTCGGCACGCTGACATTGCTGCTGGCCATGACTGCCCTTATCTGCACCGCCGCACGCGCCTTGCCCTCGGATATCCAAGCCTGGCCGTTCATCCCAATCGTAGTGTCGGCAACACCATGGTTCACCTTGCTTGCCCTGCTTGCACTGTTGCTGGCCATGCCATTGCGCCGCCCATTGGCGGCATTGATTGCCGTTGCCGCCCTCGGACTGAACGTCTACTGGCAGTACCCGTTTTTCTTCCCGACCAACTCACTTTCCCAAGACGCACAGAACGCCGTAGCCGCGGCCGAAGCGCACACCGCCGACGCCTATGCCCGCGTGATGACCTTCAATGTCTACAAGGGGCAGGCCGACGCCCAATCCATCGTCAATCTGGTACGCGATCAGCGCGTGGAAGTGCTCGCGCTGCAGGAGACCACGGATGATTTCGTCAAGCAGCTGAACGAAGCCGGCATTGAACATTATCTGCCGTATGCGCACGTATCCTCGTCCGATGGCGTGTATGGCAACGGCCTCTGGTCTGCGGCACCACTTAAGGACGTGGTCGACGACGAGGTGAATTCCAGCGCCTCATTCATGCCCTCCGGCACAGTGGACATGGGAGGCAACCAGATTCGTTTCGTCTCCGTGCACACCACCGCACCCGTGACCGGATACTGGGGACAATGGAAACGTTCGCTTGACGAACTTGGCCTGATGCGCAGCCACACGGACGCCCGCTATATTTTCATGGGCGACTTCAACGCCACCTACGATCACACGCCATTCCGCGAATTTCTGGGCAATCGATTCGTCGACGCAGCCCACCAGTCCGGACATGGCTTCACGTTCTCCTGGCCAACAAACCGCAGCTATCTGCCAACGTTTGCCGGCATCGATCATGTGGTGCTGGACACTGGTATGACGGCCGGTCAATGCCAAATCGCCAAAATCGCAGGCTCCGATCACGCGGCACTACTCGCTACGATTTCGGTAGGGTAATACTTGCTCCCGCTGGCGGGAGCAGAGAAAGTGTCAAAAACCGAGACGGGTGCGGCCGAACTGGTCGAGCCAACGCAGGATGGCGCCTTCGCGCAACGCCCACGGGCAGATTTCGACTTCCTGAATGTTCAGGGCCTTCATGATCTCGTCAGCAACCACGCCGCCGCCCACAATCTGCATTGTGCGCTCAGGCGTGATACCGGGCAACGCCACGCGCTGTTCGGGAGCAATCGCCGCCAGGCGAGGAATCCAATCCTCCAGCTGCTCGCGGGTCATGATCCACGTATCTTCACGCCCAGGCGCACGCATCACCGCGCCGCACAAGCGAGCCAGCGAACGGAAGGTCTTGGACGTGCCAACGGCATGGTTCGGATGTTTGGATTGCGGGAACACCTTGACCATCGGCGCCAGAATCTTACGCACATCTTTGCGCACGCCCTCCAGCTCCTCGGGAGTAGCCATACCGGAAGGCAGGAACTCGGTGGTCACACGGCCGGCACCTGCCGGCACGGAAAGCGCCACAGTCGGCTCTTCATCGGAGCCCATCGCCACTTCGAGCGAGCCGCCGCCAATATCCAACACCAGCAGTCGGCCGGCATCCCAGCCATACCAGCGGCGTGCGGCCAGGAACGTCAGACGCGCCTCATCATTGCCTGACAGCACGGTCACGCCCTGACCGACCATCTCTTCAATCTTATGAATCACCTTGTTGCCGTTCGGCGCCTCGCGCAAAGCGGACGTGGCCATGACCAGCAACTGAGTGATCTCATATTCTTCAGCCAGTTTCATGCACTGGGCAACGGCGGCCAGAATCGCCTCGATGCCGGACTTCTTGATTGAGCCGTCATCCTTGAGATACTTCATCAGGCGCACCGTTGATTTGGTACTGGCCTCGGGATCGGGACGCGCGCCCGGAGCTGCATCGACAATCAACATATGGATGGTATTTGAACCGATATCAAGCACACCGAGTCGCGTGGTATGCGAACGCAGATTGACCATGATTCCTAACCTTACCTAACACAAACGCGACTACTGTACACATCCACGCCCATTACAGCGATTCGACGAATCTGTCGAGTCGCTCCAAACCTTCGGACAACGCCTCGCGAGAAGCGGCATAGCTCAGCCGAACATGCGTATCGGCGGTGGCGGCACCAAAGTCGCGGCCAGGGGTCAACGCTACATGCGCCTCATCCAGCGCACGTTCGCAGAACGTCCATGCATCCAATCCGGTACGGGAAATGTTGAAGTAGGCATAGAACGCGCCGTTCGGCTCCACTTCGACCGGCAGTCCGATGCGCTTCAAACCATCAATTACGATGCGCCGACGGCTCAGCAGCTCCTGACGGCGGGCTTCACACTCAGCCAGGCTCTCCGGCGTGAAACAGGCGAGCGCCGCATGCTGGGTGGGCGTATGCGCACACAGGTAATAATTGGTGGCCAGATCATCGACCGCCTCCAGCACGGTGGAATCATCCGGCAGAATGGCCCAGCCAAGACGCCAACCGGTCATGCCGAAGAACTTGGAGAAACTGTTGCACACGATGGCGCCAGGGTCACAAGCCAGCACCGATTTGACCTCAGTGCCGTCCGGCTCATGATCGGCCAGATCAAGATAGGTCTCGTCCACGATGCGCCATGCGCCACGCTTGGCGGCCAACTGGCATACTTCATCCAGCACGGCGAAGTCGATGGTGGTGCCGGTGGGATTGGACGGCGAGGTGATCATCACGGCCTTGGTTTCGTCCGTCCAATATTGGCGGCATAGGTCGGCGGTCAGATGGAACCGCGTGGCGGCCGATGTCGGCACATCGACAACCCGGCCTTCAAAGGAACGCACCAGCTCGCGGTTGCACGGGTAGGAGGGATCGGCCACGATCACGTCATCACCGGGATCCACGGTCAGGGCTGTGGCCAACAGCAAAGCGGCGGACCCACCGGCAGTCACGCAGATGCGTTTGGGATCGATATCCAAATCATGGCGTTCTCGATAGAAATCGGCGATGGCTTGGCGCAGTTCGGGCAATCCCATGGCTGCGGTGTAGGGCAAGGCACGGCCATCGTATTGTTCGCGCATGGCATCGCGTACGGCAGGCGGCGCACCGAAATCGGGCTCCCCCAGACTGAGCTTGATGACACTGACACCGGATGCGATCATCTTGTCCGCTTTCTCGCCGAATACCATGGCGCGGAAAGGATTGGCCTCGCGCGCGCGACGAGACATAACCGGGGACACGGGCTGCTGCACTGCTTCGTTTTCCATAGTTCGGTTCTATCCACTCTCGGGGACAAGGTTTTTCCGTGGCTTTATAATCGCTGGGGAGACCGGTTACCGCCTCAACCCAAGTTCAAGGAGGAATGATGAGCCGATTCAACGGCAAACGCGCCGAATTTGAGGCCAGCGGCGAGAAAATCAACGTTGCTATTCTGGGCGCAGGACGTATAGCTCACACCATGGCCAATACCTTGGTCGAAATGGCCACCGACCCGCTGTATTCCTCATGGATTCACCCGTATGCCGTGGCTGCCCGTGATCTGGATCGTGCACAGGCATTCGCCAATCAATGGCATCTCGACAAAGCGTATGGTTCGTATGAGGATCTGGTGGCTGACCCGGATGTTGATTTGGTCTATATCGCCACTCCTCATAATCTGCATGCCGAGCAGGCGATTTTGTGCATGAAGGCCGGCAAGAACGTGCTCGTGGAGAAGTCGTTCACCGCGAATACCGCACAGGCGCGCGAGGCTTTGGCCGTATCCAAGGAAACAGGACTGCTGTGCACGGAAGCGATTTGGACGCGTTACATGCCAAGTCGTCAACTCATCAATGAGGTCATTGCCTCCGGAGAAATAGGCGAGGTGAAATCCGCAAGCGCCAACCTGTGCTATCCAGTGTCCGGCAAGGCCCGCATGATCGATCCGGCCTGCGCCGGCGGCGCGCTACTCGATGTAGGTGTGTATCCGCTGAACTTCTTGGATATGGCGGTGGGTGCTGATCACGGCCGCACATTGGATCATTTCAGCACCTCGATGGTGCCGTATGAAACCGGCGTGGACGCACAGAATTCCACCACGCTGTATTACAGCGACGGCACGATGGCGGTATCCACCAGCTCGATGCTGGTGGCCTCCGATCGCGGCGGATATGTGTGGGGCACCGAGGGATATCTGGAAGTTACCAATATCAACAATCCCGAGTCCATCGATATCTACGGCAAGGACCACAAGCCCGTGCGCAGCATCTCGGTTCCGCCGCAATTGACCGGCTACGAGTATGAGGTTGCCGCCGCGGCCAATGCCCTATTGGACGACAAGACCGAATGCGAAGCGATGCCTCATGCCGACACCATTCGCATTATGGAGCTTATGGATGCGATTCGTGGCAGTTGGGGCCTCAAGTTCCCGTTTGAGCAGTAGTCGTCCTCCCGCTGGAGGGAGATGGCACGCAGCGTCGGATGGTGGTCCTGCAGACCAATCGATGTCGACCTCCCCTCAGTCACCTGCGGCGACAGCTCCCCTCCAGCGGGAAGTCAGAAGGACACACAATCTGTTCGTATAGCCGTGCGAGACGCCCGTCTCGTGCGGCTTTTGTCAATTCGCACTCCCACACGGTGATCACACGCCAGCCGGAGGCCTCTAATTCGGTGCGCTGGGCGATGTCTCGATTGTGGTTGCGCAACAGTTTCGCCTGCCAGAATTCCACATTCGACTTCGGCATCGAATGTTTGGAACAGCCTTCATGCATATGCCAGAAACAGCCGTTGACGAACACGATGGTGTGGTATTTCGGCAGTACCACGTCCGGATGGCCCGGGTAGCGCTTGTCGTTCTTGCGGAATCTCAGGCCCCTGCGGAACAGATAGCTGCGTACCAGCACCTCGATTTTGGTGTCTTTGCCGCGAATATGCGACATCGTGTACGAGCGGGTGCCCCGTTCATACTTTTCCGCTGGCTGCTTCTTACGACTCACGCACTCCAGACTACCGTGTCATATCGGTACGAGACGATATCCGATCGAACGATCACCCATTGCATGCGGTCGTCATCTCTTATTCCGGTCATTCCTCGCACGCTGGTCGAGACCGCGCACTTACACTTCACCTATGGCAGACATGACGATTCGCAGGGCCACGGCGGCCGATATTCCCCAGATTGATGAACTGTTGCGGCAAGTGCTCGAAGTGCATCACGCCGGCCGACCGGATCTGTTCAAAGGCGGCGCCAAAAAGTACACGGATGAAGAACTGAAAACGATTCTGGCCGGCGATCAAACCCCTGTGTTCGTGGCAGTGGCACCGGCCGACACCGCCAATGCCGGTGATGCCGAATCAGTCAGCGCCGCACACTCAGCTGAAGAATCCAGCAACACCGGCTCCCTCGCCGTCGATCAAGTGCTCGGCTACGCATTCTGCGTATTCCAGCAACACACCAACAGTAATATTCTGACCAATATCAAGACTCTGTACATCGACGATCTATGCGTTGACGAGCGCTCTCGTGGTCATCATGTGGGCTCCACGCTGTATCATTACGTGCTCGATTTCGCCCGCAAATTCGGCTGCTACAACGTGACCCTCAATGTTTGGGCCTGCAATCCCAAGGCCCAGACCTTCTATGAGCGCATGGGACTGACCCCCTACCGCATCGGCATGGAGCAGATACTGTAACCCACTCATCCCAACAGATCGAGAAGGTCGTCCCTGGTGAGGGTGGCGATAGAGGCAGGGGCTTCGGCAAAGACAGTGGTGCCGGTGCCGGTTTCGTCGGCGAGCGGGGAGGCATCGGTGAACTGGCGGGCAAGTTCGCTCTTGGTGTGCTGAAGCTCCAAGATGCGTTCTTCAATGGTGTCCTTGGCCACCACCTGGTACACGTTGACGTCTTCGGTCTGGCCGATGCGATGGGCTCGATCGGCGGCCTGATCCTGGGCGGCGGCGTTCCACCATGGGTCGGCGTGGATGACCACGCTGGCGCCGGTGAGGTTCAGACCAGTGTTGCCGGCCTTCAATGAAATCAGGAAAGCGGGCGTATCGTCCGCGTTGAACTGGTCGACGAGTTCGAGGCGCTTCCTTTTGGGCGTGGAACCGGTGATGGTGTAGTAGCGCAGGCCTTGCGCGTCGAAACGTTCGGCGATCAGATCAAGGAAACTGGTGAACTGGGAGAAGATCAGCGCCTTCTTGCCTTCGTTCACGCAGGTCTCCACCAGCTCGGCGATGGCCGCGAGTTTGGCCGACTGGTCTTTGGCATCGGCGTACAGCAACCTTGGATCGCAGCAGATCTGGCGCAGTCTGGTCAGCTCGGCGAGGATACGAATCTTCGAGGTGTTGAAGTCCGCGTCCTCGCTGTGTTCGAGCTGCATGCGCAGGCGCTGCTCGTGAGCCGCATACAGCTTGCGCTGTTCGCCGGCAAGTTGCACGGTCAGCGTGGTTTCCAGCTTGTCCGGTAGGTCGGTCAGCACTTGGGACTTCAGCCTGCGCTTAATGAACACGCCCACCAGCGACTGCAATTGGTGGGACACCCGTGCCGCCTCGGGATTGACCTGAGCATCTGCACGGCCTTCTTCGGTACTGGAATCCGCGGCTCTCGCGTTGGAGATGGGCAGTTCATACCGTTCATGGAACCGCTTGTACGTGCCGAGCAAGCCGGGCATGAGGAAATCGAAAATGCTCCACAATTCGGAAAGTCGGTTCTCGATCGGCGTGCCGGTCAAAGCAAAACGATGGTCCGCCGCTACGGCCTTAACCGCTTTGGCAATTTTGGTGGTGTGGTTTTTGATGTATTGAGCCTCATCCAGAGCCATGACGTTGAAACGCCGCTCATCTGGGGTGTAGTCGCCTACATCCCGG
>BABC01000093.1_pt1 | contig 10914 bp, 7 predicted proteins | sample 270348 | NCBI WGS metagenome assembly BABC01 (sample SAMD00036532, study PRJNA27871) | human gut metagenome | isolation source: feces from healthy human sample In-B, Infant, Male
GTCGGCGGGAAACCCGGACGTCCGTCAGCGGGAAGTCGAGGGTGGCGAACGCGGCCAGCACCAGGCCCGCGTCCCGGGTCCGCCCGGCGGAATGGCCGGCGATGCCCCTGTTCGCCAGACCGGCCAGCAGGCACACGTACGCCCAGCCTCCGCCGACGCGGACATAGGTAAGATCGCTCGCCGGATGCGTGTGCGGGGCGTAGCCGTCGAACTCGCGGTCCAGCAGGTTCGCGAGCTTCGCCTCGTTGACCCGCGTCCCGTGCGGTTTGAATCGTCTGCGCGTGTACGCGCTCGTCATGCCCTGTTCGTGCATGATGCCGCCGATGCGCCTCCTGGACGCGGTGACGCCCTTCCTTTCCAAGGCGGCCTTGATCTTCCTGGCGCCGTAGCGTTCGCGGCTGTCGCGCCAGATCGCGCGCACGTCGCCGGCGATCGGATCCACATGCTCCGTCTCGGGATGCCCGGTCATCCAGTAGCAGGTGGAGCGGGGAACGCCCAGTATCCTGCATTGCGCTGATATCGGGTAGCGGGCGGCGTTGGCCCGTATCACGTCTACCTTCGTGCGAATACCGGCGCCGCTTGTTCTGAAACGTCCACCTCCATCTCCAACTGCCTGTTGCGCCTCCTCAGCTCGATCAGCTCGTTCTGCTCGGGCGTGCGGTCGTCCGCGGCCCGGGTGGAGCCGCTGTTGCGGATGCCTTGGACCCAGCGCTGCAGGGTCGATCGCGCGATGTCGTACTCGGCCCTAATCTCCCGGGATGGCTTGCCGCTCCCGTTACGACTGCACGATCTGCCGTTCGAACGCCTCGTCGTAGTGGCGGGGATGTTTCGGGTCGGCCACCGTCGGCCTCCAATCTCATGTCATTCGTCCCTCATCGGACTGTCTAATACATTGTAGCCAATCCAGTCCAGCGTCGTCGAGGTGCCCGAACAGGCCAAGCCCTGGGTCGAACGGGCCGCCCAGTCCAGTGGATTGGGCGCTGATTTCATCGCCGCTCTCATGCGCCGCGAGTCCGGGTTCAATCCCGAGGCGTATGCCGATGACAGCAACGGAGGCACCTGGGGCCTGTTGCAGCTCAACCGCAGCGTGTGGCGTGGCGTGCATCCCGAAGGCGCGGACCAGACCCCGCCCCAAGGCATCACCGATCCAAACATCCACGCCCAATACGGCGGCATATATCTCAAGAACCGGCTCGAAGGCGTCAGACAGCTCAAGGCCAGCCACCCCGACGCGCAATTCGCCCGGCTATCCGATCTGGAGGCCTTGGTCATCGCGCACAACGCGGGCGAAGGCAACCTAATGAAATATCCCGACATCCCGAACGTCACCAAGGAATATCTGGACGAAGTGCGGCCCGCCATCAACGCCGGCGGCTCATGCTCGGCCACGGCCGGAGCCACCATCGGCGCCCTTAGCCCGCCCTTGGTCATCGATGGCACCATCATCGACATCGACGCCAGCGGCGTGCCCGTGGCCTCGATCAACTCATACAGCGTGGGCCAATGCACCTGGTGGGCCGCCGCCCGACGGCAACAGATCGGCAAACCGGTGGACCCCTACATGGGCCACGGCTACATGTGGGCGGCCAGCGCCGAGCGACACGGGTACCCCATCGGCGGCACCATCCAACTGGGCGACGTGATGAGTTTCGAGCGAGGAGTGCTGGGAGCCAGCGGCGAATACGGGCACGTCGCCATCGTCGAGGAAATCCACGAGGACGGCTCCATCCTCATCAGCGAATCCGGCGGTGGCCAACGCCGCGCCTGGACACGCCTGCTGACACGCGAGCAAGCCGAGAACCCCGGCATCACCTACATCCACTAGCCGCAGCCCTTACCGAGAAAGGAGCGGAGAGCATGCCACGCATCAACCCACGGCTCGATCCCCACGAGCTCGCAGACCTCATGGCCGCCCCCGAGCACTGGGACTTACTCGACCAAGTTCCCCGGCATCCGGCCGCATGGCCGGATCTCGCCACATGGGCCAAACTCGCGCTCAACGACCCCTCGACAGCCGGAGCACCACCCGAGCCACCGACGGGCACACCCCGCAAACGAAGACTCCGCGTCATCCAGCCGATCCTATGGGAGGAAAAGAAGCCCGAAGCGGGCGAATCGAATAAGTCGGGCAATTCCACCGCCTCTGATTCCTCGGCAATCGCGGAATCCGAGACCCCTGACCAGAACGCGGCATCTTCTTCCGTCTCCGACATGTCGGAGGCAGAAGAAATATTCACCGGCGATTCGACGGCGGACGAAACCGAGGAGCCACCCATCAGGGTGCGTCGGCGCGTCCCGTGGGCACGCATCCTGGCCCTGACCGCCTTCACCATCCTGACTGGCGTCCTGGCATCGGTGACCATCATCGCAGGGCAACGCCATGCCCATGCGCAGGCCCTCGCATCATGCAATCAAGCAATCCAACAAGCAAACAAGCTATACGACCAATGGAACGCAGCCCTGGACGACGCCAAGCCACTGCTGGCATTGGGCGACACCGACGTGACCGATCCCGAGGCACTGGTCTCCCTACACAAGGCGGGCGAACATCACCCGACGAACGAGATTCCTCACTGCACAGCGGATCTTTCCACGGCACATCTCAAAGAGAACGCCCGTACTGCGGACAAACACAACAAGCAAGCGAAGACAGTCCTCGACGAACTCTCGAAGGCGACCACCGCCGCCGAACAATCACAACAGGCACGTAGACTCACCGATGCCAAGACGAAGCTCTTTGATGCCATCGCCCAGGCCGAAGACCTCTACCAACGCACCGAGGCCAACACCAACGCTAGCGAGACGCGCGTATCGCTCGGCGCCCAACTCGACACCGCCCGCAACACCCTGCACACCGCCACCGACATCAATGCCCTGAACAAAGCCGCGGACGACCTCAATACCCTCACCCAGCGGCTCTCAGACGCCATCAAACAGGCAGAAGAAGCACCAGCCGCGTCAACCGAACCATCCGAGACATCCGAATCACAACCCACACCCATCCAACAGCAGCCATCAACCAGCACCACTCACCCAACGCCAGTCGCTCCTGCCACCCCTCGGCCCGCACCTCAACCGTCTCCTTCAGCCCCATCATGGGACGTGCCAAGCACCGACTCTCCCTCAACCTTCCCCGACTCTTTATGAAAAAGAGTTTATTTAAGTTGGTAGGCCAGCATAAGGTCAATATCTCATCAAAACCCTTATTTTTCAAGGAAAGTTTATTTAAGGCAGCGTCACCGCGCTACCCTGAGGCATGACCATCAACCCCTAAAATCCCTTGTTGATGCCGCAATCCTATGTTTCCCAGCATTATTTTGTCGTGGAATAGTGGATTTGACACCAAGTGCGTCTGACCCAACCGTCAACGAACAGGGCTTTTATTTAAGCTGGTAGGCTCATCCATAGGTCAGAAACGCAAAAAACGTTGATTCTCTGCGGTCTGTTTATTGAAGGCAGAGTCAATCTACCATTCAAAATGCCCCGTACCTGTTGCAAACATGACCGAATCCTTTTCAATCCCCGCCGCCGATCCATCGCAGAGCGGCAATTCGACAGCAACGACGCCAAACCGCATCCAAATGCCAGCAAATGAGGTTTTTTTATTTAAGCCAGTAAGCTCACTCATAGGTCAGGAATAGGAAAAACGTTGATTTTCTGCGGCTTATTTATTTAAGGTAGTATCACCATGTCAGTCAAAAACACGACTGTCAATGTCTGAAATCCATTGCAGGCGCGTCTCCAAAGTCCTATGTTTTCTTGCTATTGCCGCGTCATAGAACAGTGGATTTGGCGTTAGATATGCCTCGTCCGCTCCGACTGTCAGCGAACAAGGGGTTTATTTAAGCTGGTAGACTCATTCATAGGTCAAAAACACGAAGAACGTTGATTTTCTGCGGATTGTTTATTTAAGGCGGTGACACGCAATGACTGGAGACATCGATAGGCTCAGGCAATACCTGGCCGAGAATGAGTCGAGGCAGTTGGAGTTCAAGAGCGCGACAGCGCAATTCGATTCCACCAAGTTGATGCGTTATTGCTGCGCGTTGAGCTGCGAGGGCGGCGGCACGATGGTCTTTGGCGTGTCCGATGACAAGCAGATCGTCGGCACGCAGGCCTTTGCCGATCCAGCCAAGACGGAACGTGATATCTACAACCGGATCGGGCTGCGCTGCACGTTCGAGACGTTGCATGCCGACGGCAAGCGCGTGCTTCTTCTCCACATCCCTCGTTCGATCGTCGGCCATCCGACCTCCTACGAGGGACAGTACTGGATGCGCAGCGGCGAATCCCTCGAACCCATGAGTCCCGAACGGCTCAGGGAACTGCTCAACGAGGGCGCGCCGAGCTATCTGGACGAGAACGAACCCGGCGCCCACTCCTGGGATGAGATCAAGTTGCTGCTGGCCGTGGAGCGATACTACGAGCTCACCGGCTCGCGCATGCCGGGCGAGGAAACGCAGATCAGGGATTTTCTCAGGATGCATTTCGTGGAACGCGTGGCCTTCGATCCCTCGCTGTTCTATGTGCGCAGGCTGGGAGCCATCACCCTGGCCCGCTCACTCAATGATTTCCCGGACGTGGAGTATCACACGATCCGCGTCATGCGGCTGCGCGACACGTCCATCGCGGACATGGTGTTCGACCGCGTGTACGGCAAGGGATATGCCGTGGTGTTCGATGATGTCATCGACCAGATCAACGCCTTGCTGCCCGTGAGCGAGGATTTCGCAAGCGGGCTGCGCGACGAGCATCGCGATTTCTCCCCAATCGCCGTTCGCGAGATCGTCGCCAACGCCTGCGTGCATCAGGACTTCATGGAGCACGGCGGCATAGACATCACCATATCCTCCCAACGCATCACTGTGTCGAATCCCGGAATCCCCCAGATACCGACCAGTCGTTTCGTCGACGAGGTGTACGAGCGCAACGAAAGCCTGGCCGAGGCGCTGCGCATCCTGCGCATCTGTGAGAAGAGAGGCAGCGGCATCGACCGGGCCCTGGAGAACATCGAGAGACGACAGACCGACGCGCCGGAGTTCATCGTCAAGACGCACGGCACCACGGTCGAGCTGCGCAAAGGACGCTTCGAGGACATGGGCATGAAGGAGCGCGTCAACGCCGCATACCTGCACTGCTGCCTCCAGGCGGCCAAAGGAGACTTTCTGACCAACTCCTCGCTCAGGGAACGATTCGGCCTGCCCAAGGCAAAGACGGCAGTGACCTCTCAGGTCATTGCCGCCGCAGTCGACGCCGGTCTCATCTTCCTGGATCCCGCCACGGAGGGCGCGCGCCGATCCGCACGGTATCTACCGTTCTACCACCGCGATTAACGATTACGGGCAAGGACTTCGAACTTCAGCATGACGCTAATTGGCGGAATGAATCGGAGAAAGAGGACGAAATGATTCTTGACAAACCTTTACTTGGTAAAGTGTATGAGGGTCAGACGTACTTGACCTCGGGGATGTTGCACGAAGATGATGGCCGGATATTACTGGAACTCCATAATGCGGGAGCTGGACCAAAAGATGATTATCTGGATCAATTTGACCCATCTTGCATCAGTCAACAAGGCAATGGGGTCATCGCCATCGGATCTCCGCGAATGAAACCATGCCCTGAGACCATTTCATTCTTTACCGGACCGCAAGAGAGTAGTTACCTACTTACGGATTGCCGACTTGTCGATACCAATTTTGCGTTTGGCGGCGGACCGTACAATTCTCGTCAAGTGATAGAGGTTGGCAGACTCATTCAGCTTTCTGACGGCGGCCTAAATCGCTTTGGAAACAAATATCTAAAAATCAATCGTATGCAATCAACTATCCCCATGCTGAACATGTGGCTTGGAGATTCGGCTTTGTTTTTCTGGCTACCTAATGACGATAACGCAAAGCAAAGAACTGTAGTTGCCTATGGGCTTAAGAAGACGAAACCAATAAAGATTGGGCGTATTTCCAATGAGAACACCGTTTATGCTCATATCCAAGTCCAAGCTGGTTCTTCAGACAATTTAGGGAAAGGGAAGGTGGAACTACATTCAGATACTACCTTTTCCACATATTCGCGAAAAAATCTCGATATTAATGACCATTTTCGACTTCATCAATCGTTTTTAGTGTTGCTGGAAACAGCATACGGCTGCAAGCTTGATATGCGTAGCATTCGAGTGTCTCGCAACGAAGATAAGCCATCCCCAAAATATTCTGCTACGTTCCGCGATCTTCTAATGCCTCATATGCCTACTCCTGACTTTAAAGAAGCTCGAAACGCAGGCAAAGCAGAACCAATATTCTATTTCAAGAATATTAATGAAGAGGGCACGCGCAAATGGTTTGGTTTATTACATGACTGTCCTATGGGATTGTATGCCTTTTCCAACATTCTGGAGAACGAAAAATATCTGCCACTTGAGACACAATTCCTCCTTGTTGGAGTGACCATCGAGCATATAGGCGCAATGGTTCAGGGGCATGATAGTTGTTTCCGAGAACAGCTCAATGCCATTCTTGACCAGATTGCTCCGCTTTTGGGAGACGACGCCAGCAAAACAGATTGGATAGATGGCGTCACTAAGTCATATAACGGGATTAAGCATTTTTATCGTGCGGATAAAAGACCTGATACGGTGAGCATGATTGAGTATTTGATTGAAGCCAAACAAATAATTCGTCTTTGGATCGCTCATCATATAGGTTGTAGCATAGATTTATTGAAGGAGTACATGAGTAGACACCGTTACCAACTCAGCCGTGTCACTTCCATCTTCGACAAACCGTGAACCCTAGTCCGTCAGTTTGTGACTGAAGAAGGGTGGTAGGCCTCGTAGCAGGTAGATGCATTGGCTGGTGTCGAGGCGGCCGAGTTCGTCGGGGGTGAGGAGTTGGCGGGCGTTCTTGCGGATGCTGCGGATCCAGGAGCCGTTCATGCCTTTGGTTTCGCTGGTTTCGATGACGTCGATGGTTTGGTCGCCGAGCCGGTCGCTGATGGTTTTGGTGGTGGATGCTTCGTTGCCGCCGAGGAAGAGCCAGCTGTCGCAGTTGCCGGCGATGGTTTCCCAGTCGTCTTTGTATAGGCTTTTGCCTTGGGAGACGGTTTGCAGGATGATCGAGCAGCTGATGCCGCGCGAGCGGATGGTGGCGACGAGTCTCACGAAGTTCGGGATTTTGCCGATGTTGGCGAACTCGTCGAGCAGGCAGTGCACATCGCGGCCGAGCCGGCCACCATCCGCGTGGTCGGCTTTCCTGACCAGAGTCTCGAAGAGGCATTGGTAGAACACGCTGGCCAGGAAGCCGAACGTCGCGTTGGTGTCGGGCAGTTCCAGATAGACCACGCGCTTGCCTTCATCCAAAGCCTCCAAGTGGATGTCGTCGCCGGAGAGGATGCGGCGCACCTCGCGCACTTGCAGGGGCGCGAGGTGGACGCCGGTGGTGATGATGATGCTTTTCTTGGTTTCTCCGGCGCCTTTGAGGAACGTGTTGTATTGGGCGCAGGCGAACGCCAGTCCTTCGAGCATGTCGCGCGTCTGCTCGTCGTAGTCGTCCTCGTGGGCGCGCATGGCGGCGATTTCGACGCGGGTTTCGGCGAAGAGGGCATCGACGATGAACTCGCGCTCCTCGTCCTGTTCGCTGGCTCCCATCTGGTCGAGCATGTCGGTGATGGATTGGCTACAATGCATTAGACAGTCCGATGAGGGACGAATGACATGAGATCTGAGGCCGACGATGGCCGGCCCGAAACATCCCCGGATACCGGAGCCCGAAGGAATTCACCGAACAAGGACTCGTCCTCTAAGAAACTGTCCAACACACTGTTGCCAATCCATCGCCGCCCGCAGGTTCAGGCACGGAAACAACGCCGCCGGCCACCACTCCGGCACGATGCAACCCGTCGATGCCGAGGACGCCGACGCGGATGCCGTCGAAACCGCGGATCCGGTTCCCAGCGGACAATCCGAGGTCTGACCGAAGCGACAGGGACCGCTCTCCGCCGCGATGATTCTTCCGGCCGGACGACAATCCGACCGGAACCCCGCCGGCTCTCTTCCTTCTTCGCTCCCCGGCGGGCATGGCAACGGCCCTGCGCCAACGGTTCAAACCGTCAACACAGGGCCGTCCCCTCGCTGCTCGGACTATTTACTGCTTGTTGGTTTCCTCGGAGGCGAGTTGTTCTTCGAGCTGTTCGACGATGTGGTCGTGCATGTTCTCGTCGATCTTGACGGCCAGGAGGAAGACGACGAGGCTGGCGACGATACCGGCGAGCGGCAGGTAGTAGGCGCAGGTCTTGAACGTGCGAATGTTCGCGGCGGTCATGTCAGCGGCGGTGGCGTTGCCGACCATTCCGGCGGCGACGACCACGAAGCCCACGATGCCGTTGGACAGGGCGCCAGCGATCTTGTCGAGCATCGGGCGCACGGAGAGGGTGACGGCCTCGTTGCGCTTTCCGGTCTTGAGCTGGCCGTATTCGATGGAGTCGGTCATGCTCAGGATGGCGGTCATCTGGATGGTCTGCGCGGGAAGGTAGAAGAGGACGAGCGCGACGATGACGACGGGCAGGTTCATGGGCGCGACGATGAACAGCGTGTAGCCGGCAATCATGAGCGCCATGCCGGCGGTGTACAGCCAGCGGCGCGGGATGTGGCGGTTGAGCACCGGGTAGAGGGGCGTGGTGACCAGTCCGGTGATGACCGGGATGACGCCGGCGATGGAGAAGCTGTCCGGGGCGCCGAGCACGTATTTGAACTGGTAGAAGAGCACGCCGGTGGTGGCGACGTTAGCCACGGAGTACAGCAGGTAGCTGAGGGCGACCCACAGGAGCTGGTCGTTCTGGGCGATGGCCTTGAACGCCTCGATGGGGTTGCCGTTGGCCTCGGCCTTGGCGCGCAGCTCGCCCTGGTTCTCTCGGGTGCCGAACGCGACGCTCCACGCGGTGAGCAAGCCGAGCACGGCGATGATGATGGCGAACGCCGCCCAGCCGGTGCGGCCCTGTTCCCACTGGCCGGTGAACTTCCAGGTGAACCAGCTGACGACGGGCACGACGATGACGGTGACGCCGTTGTAGCCGATGGATCCGGTGAACGCGCCGAGCGCGGTGTACGTGCTGCGCTCGTGCGAGTCGGAGGAAATCGCGGGGATCATGCCCCAGTACGAGATGTCGCGCAGCGAGTAGATCACGTCGAGCAGGATGAACACGATGACGAACAGGACCATGAACACGCCGGTGTTCACGTCCACGAGGCCGAACAGGCCGGTGAACACCATGATCAGCAGGATGCCGGGCACGATGCCGCCGATGAACTGCCAGGGACGGAACCGGCCCCATCGGGTGTTCGTGTTGTCCACGAGGTTGCCGAGCAGCGGGTCGAGGAAGATCTCCGCGATGCGGATGACCACTATGAGTCCGGTGATCACCGCGATGAGGCGCTTGGCCAGCGTCTTGTCCACATCGATGAACAGCGCGGTGGTCACGAATGTGATGAAGAACGTGCTCATCGTGTTGTAGAACGCGGCCTGGCCCAGGTTGCCGAATGCGTATGCGATCTTCTGCCCCATGTTTCCTGAAGGCGTGGCATGCGGCTGTTCCGACGTCGCCATGCGCTGTGTGGTGGATCCGCTCATGGTGTGGTGGCCTCCTTGCGACCTATAAAGAATCCGTACGCGGGAACCGCTCCAATCCCGCAAAACTTCAGTATAGAACTTTCTTGAAAAAGTAAAAAAATTTACCGCGTGTCGCAAATCATGCCAACGTTTTGCAACCAGCACTCCGTGTGGATGAGTAAGGTTTGAAGCTTGCTTGATGTGCTTGGGTCTTAAGAAATCCACGTATTTTGCATGTTGTAGGCCTTATGCCGCGAGATGCTGGAAAAAATTTGCGCAATCAAGTAAAAATATTTATCCTTATTATATAAGGAATCCGATTCAACGAGGTTCCCTCACTGCGGCGGCAACGACGCGACGCAATCCGATGCGAAAGCGAGGACATCATGAACACAACCGACGATCAGCTGAAGAACGGCGATCCGATCGTCTCACCGTCCATGCCGACAACGGCATGGCTCACGGACCCGCGCGTGTACGCGGTCCACCGGCTCGACGCCCATTCCGATCATGCGTGCTGGTCGCACGCCCCCGTCAACGGCGAGGGTTCTGATCTCGGGCAGAGCCTTGACGGCGAATGGCGGGTCCGCGTCGAGACGGCGCCGACGGGCCGTTTCCCCGATGGGACGAGCGACGTGTCGCCTCTGTTCGCCGCGTCCGACTTCGACGATTCGTCGTTCTCCCGCGTGCAGGTGCCCTCGCATCTGGAGACTGCGGGGCTGCTTGCCCCGCAGTACGTGAACGTGCAGTACCCATGGGACGGACATGAGGACCCGGAGGCTCCGACCATCCCCGAGCACGGCCATGTGGCGGTCTACCGGCGCGAGTTCGACGCGGATGGCGAAGTCGCCCAGGCCGTGCGCGAGGGGCGCCCGGTGACGCTTACCTTCCAGGGCGCAGCCACAGCCATCTACGTGTGGCTCAACGGTTCGTTCGTTGGCTACGCCGAGGACTCCTTCACGCCCAGCGAGTTCGACGTGACGGACGCGATCAAGATGGAAGGCAACGTGCTGGCGGTCGCCTGCTACGAGTATTCGAGCGCGAGCTGGTTGGAGGATCAGGATTTCTGGCGGCTGCACGGCCTGTTCCGCTCCGTCGAACTCAACGCGAGGCCTTCCGCCCATGTCGCCGACATCCACGCCGACACCGATTGGGACCCCGCCACATCTCGCGGATCGCTCTCGCTGGACATACTAGTCGACGGCACACCGAACGCCGCGACGGCCGACCTCGTGCTGCGCGATAAGAACGGCACGACCGTCTGGCACACCTCCACCGAAGCGACAGGAACACTGCACGCCGAGGCCGAGATCGA
>BABC01000321.1_pt1 | contig 10798 bp, 9 predicted proteins | sample 270348 | NCBI WGS metagenome assembly BABC01 (sample SAMD00036532, study PRJNA27871) | human gut metagenome | isolation source: feces from healthy human sample In-B, Infant, Male
GTCCGAATTCGTCGACGGAGGCGACCAGCGCCGGGGCGAACTCGTGTTCGGCGAGCACGTCGGAGATGATGTTCAGCGTTGCCGCATTCGTGCGTTCGGCGGCGTGTCCGCCACGCAGGAGTACTGCGTTGCCGGATTTGATGCATAGGGAGGCCACGTCGACGGTGACGTTGGGTCGGGCTTCGTAGATCATGCCGAGTACGCCGATCGGCACGCGTACCTGCTCGAGGCGCAGGCCGTTTTCCAGATGGTATCCGCGTACGATTTCGCCGACCGGGTCGGGTAGTGAGGCCACATGACGCACGCCTTGCGCGGCGGCGGCCACTCGCGGCACATCGAATTTGAGCCTGTCGAGTTTGCCTGCGCTCATGCCGGATTCGAAGGATTCCTGCATGTCGAGCGCGTTGGCCCCTGCGATTTCGTCGGCGCGTGCGTCGAGTGCGTCGGCGATGGCGAGCAGCAGTTCGTTCTTGGCTTCCGTGTTGGATTGCGCCAGCAGGCCCTGCGCGCGTCGTGCGGCGTCGCCCTTTGCGCAGACCGCCGCGAACGCGTCGGCACCGACTGCGCCTTGTTCCATCTGTGGATTCGTCATAGTCTCCTACCATAGCGCGAAATCGCGCCATTCCTGGTTCATGGCCCATTTTCGCCGATGAACCGGGAAAGACGCGATTCGTGAATCATATTGGGTTGCGTCGCATGCCTGTCGATCAGTGGATCTGATCGAGGCCCGGGTACAGCGGGAAGTCTTCGGCAAGCTTGTCGACACGGGCCTTCAGTGCGTCTACGTTCGCATCCTTGCCGGCTGCGAGCGCGGTGCCGATGATGTCGGCGACCTCTTCGTATTCCTTGGATCCGAAGCCTCGGGTGGCGAGGGCGCTGGTGCCGATGCGCAGGCCGGATGCCACGGATGCCGGGCGTGGGTCGAACGGCACGGTGTTGCGGTTGATGGTGATGCCGCATTGTGCGAGCAGGTCTTCGCCTTGCTGTCCGTCCATTTCGCTGTTGCGCAGGTCGACCATGACTAGGTGCACGTCGGTGCCGCCCGTCAGGACGCTGATGCCATTGTTTTTGACGTCGTCGGCAGTGAGGCGTTCGGCGAGGATCTTGGCGCCGTCGAGGGTACGCTGCATGCGGTCCTTGAATTCCTCGGAGGCCGCGACTTTGAAGGCGACGGCCTTGCCTGCGATCACGTGCATGAGCGGGCCGCCCTGCTGTCCGGGGAATACGGCGGAGTTGAGCTTCTTGGCATAGTCCTGCTTGGCGAGGATGAAGCCGGAACGTGGTCCGCCAAGGGTTTTGTGCGCGGTGGAGGAAACGACGTCGGCGTATGGGACCGGGCTTGGGTGCAGCCCGGCGGCGACAAGGCCGGCGAAGTGGGCCATGTCAACCCAGAATTTGGCGCCGACTTCGTCGGCGATTTTCCTTCATGGCTTTGAAGTCTTCGATGCGCGGGTAGGCGCTCCAGCCCGCCGATGATCATGGCGGGGTGGGTTTCGAGTGCGCGCTGACGGATGATTTCCGGATCGATGCGGAAGGTTTCAGGGTTCACACCATAGGCTTCGGCATGGTAGAAACGGCCGGAGAAATTGATTTTCATGCCGTGGGTGAGATGTCCGCCGTGATCGAGGGCCAGGCCGAGTACCGTGTCTCCGGGCTTGACGAGCGCCTGGTAGACGGCCGCATTGGCTTGGGCGCCGGAATGAGGCTGGACGTTGACGTATTCGGCACCAAACAGGCTCTTGGCGCGTTCACGTGCGATGGTCTCGATCTTATCGACCTGTTCGCAGCCGCCATAGTAACGACGTCCCGGATAGCCTTCGGCATACTTGTTGGTAAGCACGGAGCCCTGAGCCTGCAGAACCGCACGTGGCACGAAGTTTTCGGAGGCGATCATCTCCAAGCCGTCTTGCTGGCGGGACAGTTCGGCGTCGAGCACGGCGGCGATTTCGGGATCGGCCTGGGCGATGGGGGCATTGAACATGTCGTTCGGGGTCTGGGCGAGAGGTGATGCAGTCATGGGCTCTCCTTGGCTGGTACTGGTAGTCCGCGAGGAATGCGGCTTAAGGAAGCAGTCTACGACCCGCAATCGCTTTTGACGAGAGACGTTTCGAAACATGGAGGAAATCATCGTTCCATTTCACGGACTCAAAGCCCCTCGTTGCCCACCTTTACCACTACACTGGTGGTGTATTTACCTCTATCCGCCTTATTGCTAAGGATGTCCAGTGACCACGTTCCACAGCACACGCAGTACCACCGACTCGCTCACCTCCAAGCAGGCCATTCGCAAGGGCATAGCCGATGACGGCGGCCTGTTCGTCACCGACTCCCTGGGCGAAACCCATGTGGACATCGCGTCCCTGGCCGGCAAGTCCTATCAGCAGATCGCGTTTGACGTGTTGTCCGTACTGTTGCCGGATTTCACCGAGGACGAATTGAAGGAATGCATTACGGAGGCGTACGGGCCGCAGTGGTCCGATGAGAGAATCACTCCGGTCAAGCCGCTCGGCGACGATTTCGTGATGGAGCTGTTCAACGGACCGACCTCCGCGTTCAAGGATGTGGCCCTGCAGATCCTGCCGCGCTTCATGGCACGCACCACTCCGGCCGACGATGATAGCCACGAGAAGATCATGATCGTCACCGCCACCTCCGGAGACACCGGCAAGGCGGCCCTCGCCGGCTTCGCCGATGCGTCGGGCACTGGCATCACCGTGTTCTATCCGGAAGGCAAAGTCAGCCAGGTGCAGGAGCTGCAGATGACCACGCAGACCGGTTCCAACGTGAACGTGTGTGCGGTCAAGGGCAATTTCGATGATGCGCAGTCCGCAGTCAAACGCATCTTCGGAGACAAGGAGCTTGCGGAACGTCTGGCCGACGATTCCCATGTGGCGCTCTCCTCCGCGAACTCCATCAACGTGGGTCGTCTGGTGCCGCAGGTCGTCTATTACTTCTCCGCTTATGCGCAGTTGCTGGAGCAGCAGGTAATCAACGTGGGCGACGAAGTCGAGTTCGTGGTACCGACCGGCAACTTCGGTGACATTCTCGCCGGCTACTACGCCAAACTGCTGGGGTTGCCGGTCAAGCATCTGGTAGTCGCCTCAGACAGGAACAACGTGTTGTTCGACTTCCTGACCTCTGGCACATACAATCGTCAGCGTCCGTTCTTCCAGACCATCTCCCCCTCGATGGACATCCTCATCTCCTCGAATCTGGAACGCATGCTGTACTACATGTCCGACAAGGACACTCGTCTGATTGCCATGCTGATGAACGATCTCAACCAGTGGGGAGCCTATGAGGTCCCCGAACCGATGCTCGCCAAGATTCGTTCGATTTTCGGCACCGGTTGGGCCGACGAAGACCAGGTGCGCGAGATGATCGCCGACTGCTGGAACAAGAACCACTACGTGATTGACCCGCACACCGCCTGCGGCTATTACGTGATGCAGCAGATGCCGCGCGATCCGCTCACCCCGCGTGTACTGCTTTCCACGGCCAGCCCGTATAAGTTCCCGCGCGTAGTCAACGAATCCCTCGGCTTGGATGCGTCCGGCACCGATTTCGAATGCATGGACGTGCTCGCCAAGGCCACCGGCACCACTGCTCCAGCCGCACTGCGCGGCCTTGAACACGCTGATGTACGTTTCGATGATGTCGTCGAGATTGACGGTATGGAGCATTTCGTCGAGCAGGCCGCCAAATCGTTGTAAGGTCGCCGTCAATCACGATATCCTATAATCGGCTGTCCGCTTAGGTGGGCAGCCGTTTTTCATATGTTTCGCTAAAGTGTCAACACCGGAGGCGAAAATGACGCGATCTACTGCAAGCGATGCAAACGGATCGACCGGCTCCCCGGCCAATCCGTCCGTAACATCCGGAAATTTCAACATGCCAAGCAAGCCAAAGAAGGACCGGCTGATCACCCGTGACGTGGCGTTGGTCATGCTGGCGACGTTCTTCTTCATGACCAGCAACATGATCATCACGCCGATCATCGCCGGTTATGGCGAATCCATGGGTGCGGCCGGCACGATGATGGGCATCATCGCCGGCGTGATGAGTTTTGTCTCCCTGTTCTGCAGACCGATTGCGGGCAATCTGTCCGATCTGGTGAGCAAACGTCTGCTGGTGGCCGTCGGCACAAGCCTGTACATCATCGCCGGCATCATGTACTGCCTGGCGAATTCCACGGGGATGCTGATTGCGGCGCGCGTGGTCAACGGTCTGGGATTCGCCTGCGGTTCGGTGTGTCTGGCGACCTGGGTGTCGCTGCTGCTGCCGATCCGCCATATGGGCGCCGGCATGGGATTGTACGGTATCGTCAACGCGCTTGCGATCGCCGTCGGACCGGCACTTGGCATTCGCCTGCAGGCCGTGGTCGGCTACCATCTGACGTTCGTGTCGTCATTGGTGCTGAATGTGTTTACGCTGGTCGTCGTCATGTTGGTCAACAACGGCGGCAATCCGGCTCGAAAGACCGTGATGCCGTCACGGAACAACGCCGGATGGCGCAATATCGCACGTCATCTCCGTTTCAGCAATCTGGTGGAGCCGCGCGCGATTCCGTTGACGATGGTGTTCATGATGTTCGCCATCCCCTATTTCGCGAACCAATCGTTCATCGTGGACTATATTGCAACACGTCATCTGGCGGTTTCTTCCGACCTGTTCTTCGTGTTCTATGCGGCCGCCCTACTGACTATGCGCATCACCATGAAGGATCTGTTCGATTCCAAAGGATTCAAGTTCTGGCTGACGATCTGCTCGATCGCAATGCTCGTCATGCTGACATTCCTGGCGTTCATGACGAACGACTGGTACCTGTTCGGCGCAGGAGTGGCGATGGCGGCCAGCTACGGTCTGATGAGTTCGGTCACTCAGGCGCAGGCTGTGGTGATTGCCGGCCGAGAGCGCAGCGGACTGGCCAACAGCACGTATTACATGGGTCTCGACCTAGGTATGGCATTGGGCCCGATTCTGGCGGGCATCTTCTATGGACACATGCCGATCAGCTGGTTCTATCCGGCGTTCATGTTGACGATGCCGCTCGCGTGGATCATCTATCTGGTGTTCGCACGCATCATCCATTCCACCGCTCGCACGGATGCTTGATGGCGACATGATGCCCGTCTCTCTTGGACGGCGTTCCAGAATGGCAAAACGTCGTTTCGAATCCGGATATGCCAGCATGACGGGGAAGACTACTGACGCGGCTGCGGTCTTTCACGCACCTTTGCCGTGACATAGTCCGACTCGACCTTCCAGACGGTGACACTGCGGACCTGCTGGTCGGTGAATTCGACATGCTCCATGCCCGCCTGCTGCCTCATCAGCATCTCAAGCGCGAGACGAGATTCGTCCAGATCGCTGACGATGGAGGCGGCACCGGTACCGACCACCGATCTGAAGGCCTCACCCCAATTGCACGGCACACGTCCCGCCACCACTTCACAATCGGTTTCCATCTCGAAGGCGACGGACAGCTTGTTGCCGGCGGCCTTGATGGCATCGATCTTACGGCCGATCGGCGCACTGTGGAAATAGAATGTCGGTCTGGTCGCATTTCCGATGCCTTCGGAGACATAGCCGAAGTTCATCGGCACTATGGTCAGCCCTTCTGCGTCCATGTAGGCGATGCGAATGATTTTGCAGGACGCGACGATTGCCGCGACCTGTGCCGGATCGGATACTTCGCGGTCGGCGCGGCGCATCATTCGGTGCGCTCCCGCGGTTGTCCGCTCATCGTTACGTCGCGCCGTCATGCCGCAATCCTTTCGACTTGATGTTTCATTCCGTCTTGTCCACGTGTTCTTGTTCGGAGCCTGTCGTCAATGTTATCCCAATCGTCATGAAGACCCATGAAGACCTCGGCAGGCTCGTGTGGCGCATGGGAAAGTTCCGGGAATTCACCACGTGCCATGCCGGTGATCAACGTGGAAATGTCGGAGACCGGCAGATTGTCCTGTGCGAAGCGGCGCAGCACATCGCTGTCGGACACGAAACCGACCACGGCACCCGTTTCGTTGACGATCGGCACGACCATGAGGAACTTGACGGTGATGCCCTTCCACATGGCGCGGTCGGTCTGTGCACAGAAGCGATTCATGATGGCGCGTGAGCTTGGCGTGCAGATGCATAGATCGCAGATCATACCGATCACGTAGGCCAGCGGCCAGTTGAAGAATGCGTAGCTCCATGCGGCGGTTCCAACGTCGCCGGTGCGTACGCCGTAGTTGAGTGCCGCCATCACGTAGATCATGATGGCCGACATGATGAAGCTGAAGAGAATGCCTTCCTTGCCGTTGCGGGGCATGATGAGGTTCCTTTCGTTATGTTGTGCGGTTGCGATTGCATCCGGCCCCACTTGTCTGTCCGTTAACTCGGACGGCGAGGGGGCGCATAACGAATGGTTCGAGATGGCGACTTCCTGGCAGGCGGATCGGCGTTGTTCACGTTGCATCTGTACGTCGGGGGCCGCTTGCAGGTTCCGTATTGTTCGCTGGGGGTTGGACAAGATCGTCGTGTCAAAACCGCACGGAATGGAAGCATGAGCGCATCACACATGTCCGAACGAGACCATCCCGCCATACCGGTAACCGCTCATAATCGTTGCAAATATTACTCTTAAGCGGTTAATCACCATGAATTACAACTGTTATACTACGCACTTCAACAGTTATCATGAGTTGTGATACTGTTATATATAACAGCAGAACGGCAATCCGGTCGTTTGACCCTGTCACCAACAAAAGAGGCGCAGATTGAAACTGATCATCTCATCCACGTCAGGGGAACCGATCCACGAACAAATCAAGAATCAGATCCGCTCGGCGATTCTGTCGGGCGAACTCACGGACGGAGAGACACTCCCCTCCCTGCGCACACTTGCTAGGGAACTGCATGTCAGTGTGCTCACTATCACCAGGTCGTATGGCGAATTGGCCGACGAGGGGCTTGTGGAGAACGTGCAGGGCAAAGGCACCTTTGTAAAGGCCCATGGCAACGAGTTGATCAAGGAACGCGCCCGGGAACGTATCATGCAAGTGCTCCGGCAGACCGTCACCGCCGCCAAAGCCGCGGATATCGAACTGATCGACCTTCTTGGCATGTTCGAGAAGGCTTACAGGGAACAGTCATGAATGACGCCTTGCCTCTGGCCTGGCGCGGACTTCGGATGTTCGGTCCGAGAGGAAGGAACCGCACCTTTTCCGTTCAAAGCCGCCGCGGTGCATCATGAAAGTCGAACATGACGCCGTCCGCGAGCTCGCTGATCTCGGACCAGTCGAGGTCGGAGGAATCGTCATGCATGGCCCACACCTTCATACCGACCGATTTGGCGGATCGCATGCCGACGAGCAGGTCTTCGAACACCGTGCAGTCCTTCGGCATGATACCAAGACGCGAGGCGGCCAACAGGTAGACGTCCGGCCGATCTTTGCCGACGTCGCCGGCATCGTCCACGCTGACGATCTCATTGAAATAGTCGAAGATTCCAACGTGCCGCATGGCCGGTTCACGCAATGCTGGCGGAAGCGAAGTGGCAACGGCCAGTCGAGCACCGCTATCGCGCAACTGCCGTAGGTATTCGCAGGCGAACGGCTTGGCCTCGACCACGGTGGAGTACATGACACGTGCCATGTCATCCCATTCCTGCATCAACTCTTCGGGAGTATCCTGCAGGCCGAAGCGTGCAATGGTGTATTCGGCGATCTGACGAAACTGCATGGCGGCGACTTTGGTCATGTAGTCATCGGGGACTTCAATGCCACGGCGTGACAGGAAGTCGATATCGACCTGATCCCACACACCCATGGAGTCAAGCAACGTGCCGTCAAGATCGAAAATCGCCGCCTTGCCCCGATTGATGCCAGTTTCAGCGGTTGCCGCCATGTCCGTTCTCCCCTCGATTTCAGTTCCCTACGCGAATTACGATTGCCCGTCTTGCCGCGATGCCGCATGCCTTTTACAGCACCGATGCCCGCAACAGCTCCTCGGCATGGTCGAGCGACGCTTCACTTTCGCTGCCCGACAGCATGCGTGCGATTTCGTGCACCCGCTCGTCTCCGCTGACCTGCTTGATGGTGGTGACGACACCGCTCTCCCCTGCCGGCATGCCTTTGGAAACGACGTATTGCTCATCAGCCCAGGATGCCACCTGCGGCAGATGCGTGACGACGATGACCTGCGCGGACTGTGCGAGCTTGGCGAGACGAGCGCCCAGCTCAACGGCCGCCTTGCCGCCGACACCCGCATCGACTTCGTCGAAGATGAAGGTCATGGGAGGTACGGTCCCGCCAGCCACCACATGTCGTTCGGCGGCAACCAGTTCAAGTGCGAGCATGAGACGGCTCAGCTCACCGCCGGATGCGCTCTTGCCCATCGGCAGCCGCGGGGAACCCGGGAACGGGGTGAACAGGAATTCGATGTCGTCGCAACCGTTGGCATCCAATACGTCCGTCGAATCGGACCCACCGTCGGCGCGGGAATGCACACAGATTTCCAGCTTCGCGCCTCCCATGGCCAACGACGACAGTTCCTTCGTGACCTTGCCGGCCAGGTTCTCGGCGGCCACCGCACGCAGTTTCGACAATGTCCGCGCCGCCTTCAACGCCTTACGGAACAGTTGGGCTCGTTCCGTCTGTAGCTGCTCGACTTTTTCAGGAGATGCGTCAAGATCCTCCAAGTCGAATACGGCCTTGTCACGCCATGCGATGACGTCGGCAAGCGTCGGGCCCCAACGGCGAGTCAACTCGTCAAGTTCGTGAATGCGACCGTTGATGGAGTCAAGATCATCCACACTGCTTTCGTTGTCCACCTCACCGGAGAGCGTGAACACCACATCAGACAGGTCGGCGCCGATCGAATCCAACCGGTCGGCCAGATCGGAGAACACACCCTCCACATGAATGGATCGCAATGCCTGCGCCGCACGATCGATCAGTTCGGCGGCACTTGCGGCGTCGACGTCGTCACCGACCTGAGATGCATCCAACGCCGCCAACGCCGTGGCGGCACCCTGTGCGATTTCGGCTGCGTTTTCGATGCGGTCGCGTCGAGCGTGCAGTTCCTCACTTTCCCCCGGTTGTGGGTCGATGCGATTGATGCGTTCGATGGACTCACGAAGATAATCGGCCTGCTGCCTCATTGATGATTCCTGACTGGACAGTCGTTCCAGTCGCTCATCCATGGCGCGCAAGGCCTCCCACGCCCTGCCATAGGCGGCCATCGCCTCGTCGTCACCGGCGTAACGGTCCAAGAATTCACGCTGCCGGGCGGGAGAAGCGATACGCAACTGGTCCGCCTGCCCATGGATGGTTACCAATTCGGACGCGACCGAGTCAAGCACGGACCTTGGTACGCTCCGGCCCGACAGCATGCTGCGGGAGCGTCCGGAAGCCGGCACCTTGCGTGACAGGAACAGTTCACCGTCTTCCGGTTCGAATCCGGCCTCGCGAGCGGCGGCCACGGCCGCAACCGACGCGCCGACCTCGAACACGCCCTGCGCCCATGCCTCCTCGGCACCCACCGACACACGGCCTCCATCGGAAGGGCCGCCGGAAATCAGGCGAATCGCACTGAGCAGCATGGATTTGCCGGCTCCCGTCTCACCGGTGATGGCCGTCATGCCGCCGGCCGGGGCGATCAATGCGGAACGGATAGGGCCAAGGTTGCGAATCTCAAGTTCTTCAAGCATGATCCGGTCTTACTCGCCGCCCGTCATATCCGCCATACCGTCAGCATGCTCCGTGCAGGCCGAGCCTTTCGGGAATACATGTCCATGATGAACGTCGCCGGTCTTACGGGCCTGTTCACGCCAGCCGACCACCGGCAGATCGAATTTCGTGACCAGACGGTTGGTAAAAGGCACTCCGGAAAGCCGGGCCAGTCTTAGCGTGCCCTTCGATTCACGCACTTCGATTCGGGTGCCCTTCGGCAGGGCCCGCTGCCGACGGCCGTCACAGCAGATCCAACCGTCCGACATGGAGTCGTCGAGAATGTCAATGGCGAACGTGGAGCCCGAACCGATGATCAAGGGTCTGGCGAACAACGCGTGGGCCGCCAGCGGAATCAACTGCAGTGCCTTGACGTTCGGCCACATCACCGGCCCGCCCGCCGAAAACGCGTAGGCGGTCGACCCCGTCGGTGTGGACACGATCACGCCATCACAGCCGAAAGAGCTCATCTCCACGCCATCCACCCGAATCGACAGCTCCACCATTTTGCCGCGATCGGCACGTTCCAGCGTAATGTCATTCAGCGCCCAGTCCTCGATGGGCGCATCCGACCCCGGCAGCCACACGTCGGCATGCGCGATCATGCGCTCGTCGATGGAATAATCATGATCGGCGATTCTGCGGATCGCCTCACTCATCTGGAAGCTCTCGAATTCCGCGAGAAAACCGACATGTCCCAGATTGACGCCGAGAATCGGCACATCGGTGCAGTGCACCAGTTCGGCCGCACGCAAAATCGTACCATCGCCACCCAGCACCACCACGATCTCCGTATCATCGGGCACTGCGGGAGGTTGACTACCGAAATCAGGCGCTTCCACGTTGTCGATGATCGACACCCGAAAACCGGCCCGTGCAAGCTGCTCCACCGCCTCCTGCACCACCGTGCCGCTTTCGCGCAGACGACTATGCGTCACCACCACCGCATGCCGGGCATCGACCATCACAGACCCTTTCGACCAGAAGACGTCACCGACTCCAATACTAATCGAACAAATGAACGAAAACGAACGATCCGTGCCTGAAATTCGTGCGAGACCGGTCAGCGGGTCGCCCATTCG